>ENA-OREN01000143-OREN01000143.1-marine-metagenome-genome-assembly--contig:-NODE-143-length-103570-cov-6.549989_pt1:5000-103570 | contig 103570 bp, 100 predicted proteins | sample MGYA00248624_ERZ508555 | MGnify/ENA primary metagenome ERZ508555 (study PRJEB26222, sample SAMN06267773) | marine metagenome | isolation source: Saanich Inlet, British Columbia, Canada...
TCTTTGCTTAAAGTCATCTCTTTCCAGCATTCTTGCAACAGTGTAGTTTGATGCTATCTCAATAAGCTTTGAAGTATTAACCTCATTCATCCATTTAGAATTGAACTCTACTCTGGTTTTTTCCTTGTCTAATATTTTATAAATTTGTTTTGTATAGGTTTTTGCATTTTCTTTTATCTGCTCTTCACTAAGCACGGGTCTGGTTGCATTCACTCCCGAAGGATCCCCAATCATTGCTGTAAAATCACCAATTAAGAATATTACCTCATGGCCATATTCTTGAAACTGTCTCATTTTATTTATAATAACCGTATGGCCAATATGCAGATCTGGAGCAGTTGGATCAAAACCCACTTTTATTTTAAGTGGCTTATTTTGTTTATATCGACGGACAAAATCTTTCTCTATAAGAACTTCTTCAGTTCCCCTTCTTATTTCATCAAGCTGTTTATTTTTAGAAACCATATTGGATTGTTTAATTATATATCTCATTATAGATCGGATATATAATCAAATTAATAAAAAATATAATTTTAATATGAAACCTAATCTATTCATTGGAGTTATGTCGGGTACCAGCATTGATTCTGTAGATGCTGCTCTGATGAAAATCAATCCAAAATCTTGGAGTTTTATTGGGGGACACACGATTAAGTTTCCAAAAGTATTAAAATCTAAACTCAGAGAATTATCCAGATCACAATATAAAGTAGACCTGAAAACCTTAATTGAACTGAATTATAAAACAGGGCATTTATTTGCTAAGTGTGTGAATAAATTATTATTTAAGGAAAGTATCGATCCATCCAGTGTAAAAGCTATAGGCCTTCATGGGCAAACTATCATGCATCATACGGCAACAAATTTTCCTGGTTCTCTTCAAATAGGAGATGCAGCATTGGTTGCAAAAGAAACAGGTATTACAGTTGTTTCTAATTTCAGGAATAATGATATTGCCTCAGGCGGAGAAGGTGCTCCTTTTGCACCATTATTTCATTCGTGGTTATTTTTAAATAAGAAAGTAAATAGGATATTAATTAATATTGGAGGGGTATCGAATATTTCACTTCTTCTTAAGAATGGTAACTATAAAGGATATGATATTGGTCCTGGAAATATATTGATGGACTCCTGGTCAATAGCAAATAAGAAAGGAGACTTTGATCTGAAAGGTCAATGGGCTATCACTGGTAATATTAATCATCGACTATTAAGTGAATTCAAAAAAGATGCTTTCTTTAAAAGAAAGCCTCCAAAAAGCACGGGCACAGATTACTTTAATCTCAAATGGATAAAAGAGAAAATATCGATTAATAATAAATCTTTAGCGACTGCTGATGTGCAAGCAACCCTTACTGAACTTACAGTAGATATGATTATTGATGCTATAAAAAAATATCCAAAAGAAAGTGAAATTGCTTTTTGTGGAGGGGGTATTAAAAATAACTTCTTAATGAGTAGGATAAAACACAAACTAAATAAGAAAATTAATCTTACTTCCGACTGGGGTATTGAATCTAAATGGGTTGAAGCTGCTGGCTTTTCCTACTTATCAAAAAAAAGGATCGATAAAATTTATTCTGACTTGAGGCTTGTTACTGGCTCTAATGTTCCAACTATGCTCGGAGGAGTATTTCTACCACCAGAAAAAATTAATAAACTAAGAGGTCGTTGAATCAAGAAAATGAAGAGCCACAGCTGCAAGTTGTGGTTGCATTTGGGTTCTTGATTACAAATCGAGCTCCTTGTAGATCTTCTTGAAAATCAATTTCAGCTCCCATTAGATATTGAATACTCATTGGGTCCACAATTAAATTGACGCCTCTCTTAGTTACCTCAGTATCGCCATCATCTTTATTTTCATCAAAAGAGAAGCCATACTGAAAGCCTGAACAACCGCCTCCAGTCACATAGACTCTTAAGTTCATTTTTGAATTGTCTTCGTCGGCTAAAAGTGAGCCAACTTTCATAGCGGCTGCATCTGTAAAAATTAAAGCTTCTTGTTCCATAATTTAATATTAATAATTTGTACCGTCATTATAGACCAGTTCTATTTTTCAATGAAAGGTTTAAATTCTTCTAATACTTTTCTGTAGACATCTTTTTTAAATCCAATGACTTGCTTGATAACAATTTCAGGTGTTGCCCATTTCCAAGAATCAAATTCCTGTTCACTATGATGTTCCAAATCAATTGCTTCCTCATCGTCTGTAAACTTTAAAAGATACCATTTCTGTCTTTGCCCTATAACTTTGATCCCATTTTTAATTCTTCTAATATTTTTTTTTGGTATTTGATACTGATACCAATGCTCAGATTCCTTAATAAACTTGGTATTTTTCTTATTCAATCCCGTTTCTTCACTCAGTTCTCTATACATTGCCTGGATAGGCTTTTCTCCAAGATGTATCCCCCCTTGAGGAAATTGCCAACCCGACTGATAACGCCTTTTTGCAAAAAATAAATCATTACTTTGATTTGAAATAATGATACCAACATTAGCTCTATAGCCATCATCATAGATTAAATCAGCCATTGCTCTTTACCTTCAAATTGATTATTTATTTTACAGAGAAATAAGATTTGCCATCTTCCATCATTGCCACAAATGCATCTTCATCTCCCTGTTCTATGTATTGTGAAATATTTTCTATCACAGCGCTTAACTCGTTAATCATCTTTGAGCTGTGCTTATTCATATATTGAATTTCATAATATAGATGTGGATTTTCATCCGTCACTCTTTTAGCAACACTCAATTGATCTTTAAAGGTCGTGCTTGATAGTTCAGAAAGTAGATCTTTATTCTCTCCACTGCTAGCCAATACCTTTGCAAAAGCAATATTAAGAGTGTGTGACAATCCAAGCACATAGGAAATAGCAAAATCATGACTATCAATGGACATTTCTATTAATTGAGCAGTGGTTGATTCAAACAGTTGTCTAACTTTTGACAAGGTTTTATTCGAGTCTATATTCATAAATATAATATGCTTGCCTGTTAGTAAGTCAGCATCAGGTCCAAACATAGGATGAATGGATGCGACTTGAATTCCTTTTTGAGCCATTCTTTTTAATAGGTCTTTAACAGGTGACTTCAAAGAACCAATGTCAAAGACAATGCCTTTTCTTCCGGTTTCCAACATGTCACTGAGTATTGTAACTGACTCTCTTAAAGGAGCTGCAATAACAGTCATATCATAGTTATCATCAGCATCTTTCCAGTTTTGAAAAGAATTATCACTAGATCTTTCTTGATTCGGATCCGCTATCTCTACTGTATATCCTTGAGAAGTTAGAAATTCAACAAACCAGTTACCCATTCTCCCGCAGCCTCCAATAACCAAAACTTTTTGTCCTGATCCTAATCCCTCTTCCTTCACTCTAGCTTTTTCTTGTGTCTTGAGAGAACTCTTTATCAGTAATTGCATCAAATCAACGATCATCTCTGATTCTATATTAAGCTTACTTGCATGTTCTTTTGCCAATTCAATAACTTCTTTTTCTCTCTTGTAGTCTCTTGTTGGCTTTCCTTTTGTTCTCTTAAGGATTCCAATGTCTTGCGATAAGGATTGTCTTTGATGAATCAGATCTATGATTTTTAAATCAATCTCTGAAAGCTTTGACCTTAGTTTCTTTAAATCACTCATGATTACCTCATTGAATCTCTATTTATTTGAAAGATTATTTTTCTTCTTCTTACTCTGATTGTTATCATTGAATCAGAAATTAAATTATAACAAATCTTAAATTGTATTATATGAGCATGGAATTAAATCAATCAGATATCCTAAATCCTATGGAGGTCTTAAACGATTGGATGAAGGAAGTCAGTGAGGCTGAAAAACAACCCAATCCCAATTGTTTTTCTATTGCTACAACAAATCAAGAAGGGTCTTCGAACGTCCGCATGGTTCTTTGTAAAGAGATTAATATTGTGGATGGCTATGTTGTGTTTTACAGCAATTATAATTCCACCAAAGCAATTGAGCTGGCTTACCAACCTAAATGCAGTGGTGTGTTTCATTGGGATAATTATGGGTATCAAATACGAATTAAAGGATACGCCTTAAAATCGCCACAAGATGAAAGCGACGATTACTTCTTATCACGTTCTCTGGGCAGTCAAGTTGCGGCTTGGGCAAGTGAGCAAAGCAATAGTATTGGCAGTAGAAAGGATCTTGAAAGTCAATTTGATAAAGCATTAAAAAAATTTAATATTGAACGCAAACAACTTGCTATCAATGACAAAAAATTACCCAGACCGCCATTTTGGGGTGGTTATAGAATCTGGATTCATCAAATAGAAATTTGGTTAAATCAGAATGATCGATTTCATGATCGTTTACTTTTTCAAAGAGACTTATCATTAAAAGGTAATGCATACATTTCAACTCAAGGTTGGACAAAAAAAAGGCTTCAGCCCTAAGTTTACAAGTGAGCACTTTTAGGGTTTAATAAATTTATTAAGTTTCAGTGAAAGCTGATTGGGAAGTTGGTGAAATAAAATATTCCAACGCTGCCCCCGCAACGGTAATCAAGTTAAAGGCAATAACTGAATAGTAATCTATTCAAGCCACTATCAAAAGATGGGAAGGTTTATTGCTTAGGTAACTGCTTGTTAGCCCGGAGACCGACTTAACATAAATTATAGTACGGGTGGGTACGTTCATTAAGTTTGACGTTTTCCTACATATTTACTTCATTATGAGGAATAATTATGATCAAGCTTATAAAAAGAACAATTCTTTCAGCTCTTTTTATTTCAATACATACTGCTCCTTCATTCTCAGAAAACATTGATGATCTTGAGAATCTTGTTGTTACTGCTACAAAAACAAGTGTTGCCAAAGATAATATAACTGCACCAATCACCATCCTCTCTTCTGAAGATATTGCTCTTTCAGGAGCGAATAATTTAGCAGAGTTGCTCCGTTTTGTAGGTGGAATTGATATTTCAATGAATGGTGGACCTGGTCAGCTGACGTCTTTGTTTCTTCAAGGTTCAAATAGCAATCATGTCCTTGTTTTACTTGATGGTGTTGCTATCAATGATTCAGCCACTGGAGTAGCTGCTATTCAGAATATTAATCCTGACTTTATTGATAAAATTGAAATAGTTAAAGCGCCTAGAACCAGCCTCTATGGCTCTCATGCAATTGGTGGTGTCATTAATATTTTCACTAAGAAAGATAATGGAAATAATTTAGAAACCACTCTCACAACTGGCTCGGATAATATGAAAAATATAAATCTCATGGCCTCTAGAAATAAAGAGAATATGACAAGTGGTTTGCAATGGAGTCATTATCAAACCGATGGTTTTCCTACTAAGGTTAATAGTACTATTGATAATGGCTATGATAATAATTCACTGCATGGCTACTTCCAAATCAAAGATACACATAAGATAATCAAAACTAGTATCTGGAGTTCATCAGGTACGACTGAATATATGGATTTTTTTCTCAGTCCAATCAGTCAGGACTTTGATAATCTTGTCTCTGCAATTAATGTAATAAATCCAATCAATGATTTATGGTCATCCAGTCTTAATCTTAATTTAAGTAAAGATAAAATTGATCAAAATTATTCCGCCGACTTTAATCACAGCAAAAAACTATCATTGGAATGGCAAAATACTGTTCAATGGAATCCTTCCAATGAGTTAATTATTGGTTATATTCATGAAAAAGAAGACTTTAATGCCAGCAATTATGGACTGATTGTAGATACTGAGATATCGAGTGATGCAGTTTATTTAGAAAATCTTACATTGCTTGATAAACATCAATTATTAATGGCTGTAAGGTTAAATAATAAAGAAAAGATCCAAGATCAAACCACTTGGAATTTGGAGTATGGCTATAAAGTAAATACCAGTATCAAGTTTATTGCCAATCTAGGCAAAGCAATTCGTGATCCTTCTAATTTTGATCTTTATGGTTTTGGTGGAAATCAAACATTAATTCCTGAAGTATCAAATAATAAAAGTATTGGCATTCAATATTCACCAGAAGGATTGAGCCGTATTGAACTGAGGTTTTATGAAAATAAGATCAATGAGTTAATAGCTTTTAACTATTCTGATTTCAAACTCTACAATATTGAAGAAGCATTGATCCAAGGCTTTGATCTTCAGTTCTCCACCTTAATCATGAAATGGGAATTTAATGTTAATGCGACACTCCAAGAAGCGGATAACTTGACCAATCAGAGTCGTTTATTGAGAAGGCCTAAAAGTTCCATTGGAATTGGCTTAAGAAGAAACTTTGGGAAACTAGACCTTAATCTGAATATGGCAAAAAACTCATCCCGTATTGATTTTGGAAATGTGAAGTTACATCCTTATTTGATTGGAAATATAGTCATGCGATATCGAATGAATGATCGCTTATCTTTTAAAGCAGCATTAAATAATTTTGCTGATGAAGAATACACATTAGCCAATGGCTATAAAACAGAGACAAGAAAAATATTCGTAGGATTCAACTACAGGCCTTCGCTGTAAAAATTTTTTGCTTCTATAGCTTCATAAACGATAAGATATCTATAAGAAAGAGGATAAAATATGGCCAATAGATTAACAAAGATTTTCACAAAAAAGGGCGATGATGGCTCCACTGATATTGGTGGCAATCAACGAGTGCCTAAATACGATCAAACGATACAAGTCTATGGATCAATTGATGAGCTAAGTGCTGCTATCGGATTGATAACAACTGAAGAAAATATACCCAAACATATCCTGGACTTCCTTAATGGAGTGCAACAAAACTTATTCAATCTCTCTGGTGAAATATCAGCCCCTCAATTCAAAAGTATTGATGAAAAAAAAGTAATTGCTATTGAAACGTTCATCGATGAATTGAATGAGAGATTACCGCCACTGAAAGATTTTGTTGTCCCAGGAGTAAATAAAAGCTCCACATTTACTCATCAATCCAGGGCAATATGTAGAAGAGCTGAGAGAGAATTATTCAAATTGGCTGAAGAAAAAGAGGTGAATCAACAATCACTGAAATATATTAATCGATTATCGGATGCATTCTTTGTCATAGCTAGGACTTTAGCACGAGAAGAAGGTGAAGAAGAAATCTGGAATCATGAAAGAAAATAATGAAAAGCTTTTTTAATACATGGATATAGAAATAATTCTAGAGCCAGATTTACACCCAAATGAAGTTGCTGAAATTGCTGTAAAAGCTGAAGAATATGGTGTTAGAGCTCTATGGACCTCTAATTATCATCAACAGTGGGATGCATTCATGAGTCTCATTCCAGCAGCACAAAGAACAAGTAAGATACTGCTAGGACCTCTAGCAGTTAGTCCTTTTGAAATGCATCCATTAAAAATGGCTAATGCCTTGCTGACTCTCAATGAACTTTCTAATGGACGCGCAATCATTGCAGTAGGTGCGGGTGGTGGAACATTGGGTGCAATGAAATTTTCATGTGAAGAAGACGCTTGTCCTGGATTGAAGCCCTTTCGTATTATAAGAGCTGTGAGGGAAGCTGTGGAAATTTTAACTTCCGCTTCTCAGAAAAAATTTAACCTCAAATATGAAGGCGAAATATTCAATATCACAAGACCATATATGCAAGGTTTCACATGGGCAAAATCAAATCGTCCAAAAATATACACATGCTCTACAGAAGAACAAATGCTCAGATTGGGAGGTCAATATGCTGATGGCCTCCAAATGAGTGATGTTGCATTGCCAATGCTTGATGAAGCAATGAAAAATATACAAATTGGTCTAGAGAAAAGATCTGAGCCATCTGAAGATTTTAGAATTAGTAATTTTTGGGCATGGCATATCAAAGAAGAAAAAGAACTATCCCTTAAAGAAGCAAGGAGAGAACTTGTTTTTAGAGGATCGTTATTACCTCCCTTCACACTTCATCACTTCTTGGATGATGAAGAAGTAAAAATTGTTATGGATAATTGGAATGCTGGAGCGAATAATGAATTCGCTAAAGCTTATATTAGCCGATCAGGCATTATCGAAAATGTACCAGAATCATTGGTCAATAAACTCATTGATGATTTGTGTTCGGCTGGTGACGTGAATGATATTGATCGAGAATTGGAGCGTTTTAAGAAATTTAAAGCTGGTGGTATGACGGATCTCTCCATCAGACTATTTGATGACCCAATGAATGGTCTAAAGATGATAGGTGAAAAAATATTACCTGCACTGCAATAAAGTAATGATAATTATCGATTGGTTAATACTTGAAGTTAGACGACGATATCTAAAAAAATTCTTATCTCAATCAACACAACATAAGAAGAGAAATAAAAAAGAATCTTTAAGAATAAAGAATAATAGACCTCATGAGGTATTTTATCTCCATCAGGTTGATGACCCTTACAGTCATCTTTGTTGCCAAGTTCTCGATCAATTGACCGCTAGCTATGAAATAAAAATAATACCTTTGGTTGTAGGCATGCCTCCTCAATCAACTACACCTGAGGTAGAGCTTTTAAAACAACATAGTATTGATGATGCCACTATTATTGCTCCATACTACGGTTTGAATTTTTCTACTAAGAGAAATGAAATACCTATAGAGATGATAGAAAAAGCACAATCTATTCTGCTATCAACAAATTCTACTCGATTTGCCTCTAAAGCTAAAAGAGTTGGTGAAGCTCTTTGGCAGAATAATAGGATAGCTCTTGATGAGATGCTGAAAAAAACTAAACCAATTACTCATCAAGATGTAAAAGAAAGGATTGAGGTCAATAACATAAAACGAAAACAACTTGGTCACTACCTTGGTGCTGTATTTGCTTATGAAGGTGAGTGTTACTGGAGCATTGACCGTTTACCATTTTTAGAAGAAAGGTTGAAAGATCTAAATGTGAGAAAACACAATAAAGAATTAGTGATAAAACGAAATTCTTTGAAAACAAATACACCCTTGATCTCTTCCCAAAAAATGACAATTGATTTTTTCATTTCAGCTAGAAGCCCCTATAGTTATCTGGCCCTAAAACAACTGATAGAACTCAAAAAACAATTGCCACTGAAGATTAATTATCGTCCAATTCTACCTATGGTAATGCGAGGTATGAAAATTGATCTTGAAAAAGGTATGTATATATTGAGTGATTGTAAAAGAATAGCAAATCAAAAAGAAATCTCTTTTGGAAATATTACTGACCCTCTAGGAAGGGCTGTCGAGCGTTTTTATTCTTTATTTCCATATGTTAAAGAACTCAATAAAGAAGAAGAGTTTTTTGATCTATTTCTTACCGCTGTTTGGGCAAATGGAAAACATGGTTATTTAGATAGCACTTTAAAAAATATAATTCGGAAACTCGACTTACCCTGGGATGATGCAAAAAAAGAGTTAGATACAGATTACTGGAGAGAAGAAATAGAAAACAATAGAAAAGCGATGTATAAAATTGGTAAATGGGGACCGCCTAGCTTTGCAGTAAAAAACCAAAACAATGAAGTTCTTATAAATCTTTGGGGACAGGATAGATTATGGTTGATTGAAGAAATGATGTATTTAATGAAAGATAAAGATAAATAATATAAATTAGTAAACAATTTTTAACTTATTAAAACCCTAATCATGAAAGAAAATGAAAAAGTATTTATAACTGGAGCAAGCAGTGGAATTGGTGCTCAGATCGCAATAGAGTATGCAAGACGAGGAGCTATACTAGGTTTAGCTGCTAGACGAGAAGAAAAACTCATCAAAATAAAACAACAATGCTTGGATGAAGGAGCTAAAGAAGTGATTACCTACTCACTTGATGTTGCTGATCAAGAAAAATCTAGTCGTATCTGTCTGGAATTCATGAACTACTCAGAAAAAGGAATTGATATAATTATAGCCAATGCAGGTGTAGCTTATTCAGACCATTTATCATCAGGGGATGCCACACAAATAAATCAAACATTAATTACCAATATACTTGGTGTAACCAATACAATATTGCCGTTCATTCCTAGTATGAAAGATACAAAAAATGGCAAGATTGTTATCATTTCTTCAATCGCAAGCTTTACTTTGCCAGCATTCTTTGGAGGCTATGCTGCATCAAAAGTAGCGGTTAGAAGACTAGCGGATAGCTGGAGGGGTTATCTTAAAAAATATAATATTCAGGTAACAACGATATGCCCCGGCTATATTAAAAGTGAAATGACAGACATCAATGAATTTAATATGCCTTTTTTAATGGACACTGATGTGGCTGCAACTAAGATGGTCAAAGCAATTGATAATGGTAAGAAAACCTATATTTTACCCTGGCAATGGAGACCAGTTATTTTTATCTCTAATTTGCTAGGCAAACGCCTTTTGTCAAGAATATAAAATTCTATGCACAACCGAGCCATTGTTTTTTTGGACATGGATGGTGTCCTAGCAGATTTTTTCAGAGCCTTTGCTGATTGGGCAGGTGTTAATCACTGGAAAGAACTTACCGAAGAGGAGTTGGCAGAAGAATTGGATCGAATAATAGGAAGTGATTTTTTTGCAAATATACCTAAGACTCCTTCCTGTGATCAGATTATTGAATTAGCTCTTGGTTTTTCTGGATCCTATTCAATACTTTCATCCCCATTAAGAAATGATGAAGAAAATACAATCATTCAAAAAAAAATATGGATTCAAAAAAATTTATCTCCCTTACCAGAAGAAATTTTTATTGTTAGAGAGAAATCTCCTTTTGCTCAATACCAAGGAACAAAAAATATTTTAATCGATGACCGTCCAGACAATATTATTCAATGGAAAGAAGCTGGGGGTTTTGGTATACGCTATCAAGCCAATAAAGATGATATTGAATTAATTGAAAAAGAATTGATTAATATCCAACTATAAATTTTTTAGCCATACCTTAATTCAACCAATTCATACCAAGTCTGCATATAACCAGTTACTGAAGCCTTTACAATAATAAAGTCATCTTCAGTAAGCCAAATATCATAAGGTGGATGCTTGACACCTTCATTGAATCCCACATCATCAATATAACTAAAGTGATGGCAATTGAATACCCCTGCTTGAACTGTTACCTCCTCCATACCATGATACTGACAATCTATGGTTAACTCTGATATTAACGGTGGTGTGGCACCTCTATGATCGAGAGATGGCATAAAGCATCTCATAGTTTCAATCACTGGTCCTTTACTGATATCTATTGATTTACAGTTAAAGCCGTCTCCCACTATTGGGTGCGTTCCAAATGCATGAAAAGATCCGTTTGTTTTTTCTTTTTGGGAGACGCGATCTATAGACGGCCCAAAAGACTCACACTCTATAATCCCATCGCCCGTTTCATCTAAATCGAAACGAAACCAACCCGAACCCATGAATTCATCCCCAACTGTCAATCGAATGAAACAATCTGTTGGTTTATTATTCTTGTCTTGAGATAGAATGACATCTCGCATTACTGATGGCTTTGGCTCTTCAATTTCACAATGAGCTCTCAAAGTGACGTTGCCATCATTATGCTTGGTTATATGAAATGTTTCATGCCCTCTAGGCTGATTCATTAATTCTTCTTTTTTTGATGTATAGGCAATCCGTCCGAAGATATTCTGATGCTCCATCAATAAACTCCTTTAATTTTTATAAAAATATTTAGTCGTTTTTTGATGCTCTTTCAAAAAATCAACTGGTTTAAATCTCTCTCCATACTGATCAACTAATTTTTCCATCTGAGATAAAATGAGTTCAAGATTTTTATCCAGCATTCTAAAGGGACCGCCTTCAAAAGGAGGGAATCCCATACCAAATATAGCTCCTATATCTCCATCTTTTGGATTGTTTATAATACCTTCTGAAAGAGTTAATGCTGCTTCATTTAGTAAGGAGTAAAGTAATCGATTCTGAATATCTATCAATGGAATTTTATTTTGACTCCCTCTTTCAATCAAAGTATCAACAGAGGAATTAACACTCGATTTTTTACCCGTTTTATGATCATAGAGATAAAAACCTTTACCGCCTTTTTTACCAAGCAAGCCTCCTTCATCATGCATCTTCTTAGCAGTAAAAGAGACTTCCAACCTTGTTTTTTCATCCATTGCTAGAATCCGATCTTCACTAATAACATCGGCACAAACATCCAAGCCGACATGATCCATAAGTGCTAGTGGTCCCATAGGAAAACCAATTTTCACTATGGCATTATCTATTGACTTTGCGTCTACACCTTCGTCAAACATTTTTAGTGCTTCATTCATATAAGGCCCTAAAATCCTATTCACATAAAACCCAGGACTGTCTTTAACTATGATGCAAGTCTTGCCTTGCCGAACACCAAGATCATAACTCGCGGCCACTACATGTTCCGAAGTGAATGGAGTTCTTATTATCTCTAATAGAGGCATAAGTGGCACAGGAGAAAAATAGTGCATTCCAATAATATTCTCAGGTCTCTTAGCAGACTCAGCCATTTCCGAAATAGAGAGAGATGATGTATTCGATGCAATAATTGTATTTCTATTTATTTGGTCCTCAAGGTCAGCGATAATCTCTTTTTTTAGATTCATATTTTCAAAAACAGCTTCTATGACTAAATCGACTTTTGAAAACTCACTGAGAGTAACATTGCCTCTCATACGATGAATAACCTCTTTGGCCTCTAGGGGTGTCATGGCTTTTCTTTTTACTTTTTTCGAGAGTCGCTTCCATATTTCTCTTCTTGCATGTGAGATACTTTTGTCTGCTACATCTGTTATTAATACATCCAATCCATTTTTTATAGAGATCTCTGCAATACCAGCGCCCATGAACCCAGCGCCCATGATGCCCATGGACTCAATCCTTGAAAAAGATGAATCAATGGGATTTTTCTTTTTCTCTGTGGATGTAAAAAAGATGTTCATCAATTCTTTACTCACGTCACCAATAATCAATTCTTCACATAATTCAGATTCTCTCTGATACCCCACCTTGATGCCTTTCTTTAATCCTGTCTCAACACAATCAATAATGGCTAACGGTGCTGGATAATGTCCTTTGGTCATCTTTTGAATGGTCTTTCTTGCTTGACTAAAAACCAAACGATTGCCAAAAAATGTATGATCCAAAAATCGGTTCATTAAGGTTTTCTTACGCTTCCTTTGGAATGCATTGTCTTTTAGCTTTTTAACCATGGAGCAAGCTGCAATTAAGAGTTTGCTTTGGTTAACTACTTCATCAACCAGGCCCATTCTTAAGGCTTTCTTTGCAAAGATATTCTTACCCGTGAGCATCATATCCAACGACGCACTTGCACCAATTAATCGAGGAAGTCTTTGAGTCCCTCCTCCTGCTGGTAAAATACCTAATTTTACTTCAGGTAAGCCAAATTTTGTCCGACTATCGTCTGAAGCTATTCTACCCTGACAAGCCAAAGTAATTTCTAGGCCAAGCCCATAACAAACACCATGAACTGCAGAGACAATTGGTTTTGGAAAATCTTCTAAGTATTGAAGAAATCGATGTCCTTCCTCAAAGATGGGAATGAAATCTCCTTTCTTTTCCGCTTTGAACGAATGAATGTCAAAACCAGCAATAAAATCCTTTTTCTTACTGATCAATACCATACCCTCAATAGAATCATCATTAGCCAAAGAGAGAAAGGTATCTTCAAAATCACTGAGTAAATCAAAGGACATAACATTTTGCTCTGAACCCGATTTATCAAGCCAAATAACAGCTATATTGTCCCTAATTTCTATCGTTACATTTTTACTTTGATCTGAGTTCATATTTTTTATCACTGATACTTTTCAATAATCATCGCATGGCCATGAGCACCCGCAGCACAAGCGGCAATTAAAGCATACCTTCCATTCTCTCTGATTAATTTATTAGAGGCCATTGTAAGTAGGCGTGAGCCAGTTGCTCCAAATGGATGACCAATAGAAAGTGAGCCGCCTTCGGTATTAATTTTTTCCATTGGAATCTTCCCTATGCTTCTCTTTAAGCCAAGCTTATCTCTTGAAAACTCATCCGACTCTAAGGCTTTTAATACCGCAAGCACCTGGCCAGAAAAAGCCTCATGCAACTCAAAGAAATCAATTTCATCCAAACTGAGCCCAGTTTTTTGTAATACCTTGGGAATTGCATAGGCAGGCCCTAGCAGCAATTCATCGTCTAGGCTTTGGCCTGTGAATACGAAATCAACAATTCTTGATTTAGGCTTTAAATTGAGTTCGACTGCTTTTTCTTCCGTCATAATCAATGTCGCAGCTGCTCCATCGGTTAAAAAAGAAGAATTGGCCGCAGTAAAAGTGCCATGTTTTTTATCAAAAACTGGTTTTAACTTTGCAATTGCTTCAGCTGTGGTATCCCCTCTAATGCCATTATCTTCTTTAATAGGTATAAATCCAGGTGGCAATGAAACCTCAATAATATCTTCAAAAGCGCCCTCTTCATTTGCTTTCGATGCCAGTTGATGAGAGCGAGCAGCAAAAGCATCTGTTTCTTCTCGGGTTACGCCGTATTTTGAAGCAATAATTTCTCCATCATCTCCCATGCTTCTTTTTGTGAAAAACTCAGAAATACTAGGTGGATCAGGCAAAAAATCAGTTGGTCTTAATGACAATAAAAACTGTAGGCCTTGAAGTGGTGATTTTATTTTTTGTGCCTTAATGAGTTTTTTTCTCATACTTCTCTTATAACCAATAGGAGCATCCGAAGCACTCTCAACGCCTCCTGCTATTATGACTTCTGATTGCCCTGATAATATATTTCCAATAGCATCAGCTATGGCTCGATTGGAAGAAATACAGGCTTGACTAACGGTATAACATGGCACTGAATCTGGAATACCAGCAAGCAATGCGGATTCTCTTGCTACATTGTGTGTTTTAACATTGGAGACTACATTTCCCATAATGACTTCATCAATATCAAATGGGCTAATACCCGATCGAGTTAAAAGACCTTTAATAGCAAGGTGACCTAATTCATATGTAGACAGATCATCGTATCCAGTTCCTGATCTTAAGAAAGGGATTCTGGCACCTTCTACAAATACGATATTTTTGCTAAAAGCCATTTTACTATCACTCCTGAGGTTGCATAGTTTAGAATAGAAACTAAAGATAAATTAATCAATATTATATCTCCAATATTAATATTAGAGTGCTATGAGAAGCAAAAGAAAACAAAGATTTTATTGTCAGACTATCCAAGAAGGTGCAGAAGAAATCATTCTGTCCGGAGATACAGCTCATCACTTAACTAAAGTTTTACGATTTAAGCCAGGAGACATATTGACAATTTTTGATGGAAGTGGTTTTGAATGGGATTCAAAAATACTGGATAAAAAAAGAAAGTCGGTTGTGGTTAAGTTACTCGCAAAAAACAAACCCATTGTGGAGTCGCCATTAAAAATTACTTTGATGCAATCGGTATCAAGAAGTCAAAGAATGGATTTAGTGGTTCAAAAAGCAACCGAATTAGGAGTTCATCGAATTGTACCCATGCTAACCAATAACTCAGTGGTTCAATTGGACAGTAAAAATGCCAAAAAAAAAATAGATCATTGGAAAAATATTATTATCAATGCTGCTGAACAATCAGGCAGAGTGACTTTACCATTAATAGAAGAGCCAACTCAACTGAATGAAACATTGCTACATTTGTATAAAAATGAACACGCCTTCTTTCTGGATACAACTGGAACAACAAACTTAGGATCAAAAAAAGCAGACAGTATAACCATAGCCATTGGTCCTGAAGGTGGCTTTACTGAGGTTGAAAAAAATATGGCAGATCAAGCTGGCTATCACATTGTAAAAACTGGTCCCAGACTCTTAAGAACTGAAACTGCACCAATTATGGCTATCAGTATTTTGCAATATCTATATGGGGATCTAGCCAATTAGTTTAAGATGATGAGTATTAATATAAGAAAAAAATAATCAGTATGAAATTAGCAGTAATCATGGACCCGATCAATGAGATCATTCCTCAAAAAGATGGCACTTTGGATCTACTATTAGAGGCACAATCCAGATCTTATGAAATAACTTATTTTGAACAAAAAGACCTCAAAATAATGGATGGAAAAGCTATCGGTTCAGGGAAAAAATTACAGGTTGAAGACAACCCGGATAAATGGTTTTCATTTAAAGAAGATCATGAAACGGAATTGTCTTATTTTGACATTATCCTAATGAGAAAAGACCCACCATTTAATACTGAATACATCTATGCCACCTATATACTTGACTTGGCAGCTGCAGATGGATCATTGGTGGTCAATCGCCCTGATGCTTTAAGAAATTTTAATGAAAAAGTAAGTATCAGTCTCTTTCCTCATGTAACTCCTGAAACTTTAATCAGTTGTGCAGAAAAAGAACTGAGAGGCTTCATTGCAAAACAAGATAAAACAGTGGTTAAACCCCTCGATGGTATGGGAGGTAAATCAATCTTCATCATTGATAAAAATGATCTCAACACTAGATCTATTCTTGAAGCGGTTACTTCTGACTTTACAAAAACTATTATGGCGCAAACCTATGTACCAGAAATCACAGCTGGTGATAAAAGAATACACATCGTTAATGGAAAACATTGTGAGGTTCTTCTTGCAAGAATACCCTCTGAAACGGATCATCGTGGAAACCTAGTTATGGGTGCTAAGCCTGAAGTGCAGCCCTTAAGTGATAGGGATAAGGAAATATGCAATACCATTGCACCTACATTAGTGGAAAATGGAATTCTATTTGCTGGAATTGATGTCATTGGAGATTTTTTAACAGAAATCAATATCACAAGTCCTACTGGCATGAGAGAAATTGATAAATACCATCAGTATAGTGTTTCAGCGATTCTCTTTAATCAATTAGAAAAGATATTGAATGAAAAATAATCAATCGATCATTGATAATTTAACCGGTCAATTACTGATTGCTTCGCCGAATTTGAATGATCCAAATTTTATTAGAACTGTCACTCTGATCTGTGAAAATAATGCGATGGGATCACTTGGACTCATTATTAATAAACCTGCACAAAGCACTATAGAAGACATTTTTAACGAACTCGATATTCAAACCTTGGATGAATTCAATAGCATACCCATAATGCAAGGAGGTCCTATGGGAATGGAAAGAGGCTTTGTTATCCATAATGATGGTGAATACAAGCACACATCAATCATCAATAAACAATTCAATATCACTACTTCAAAAGATATCTTAGAGGACATATCAACTGGAAATGGACCTACAGATTCTCTGCTAATCCTAGGTTATGCAGGCTGGGGGGCCGGTCAACTGGAGGAAGAGCTAAAAACTAATTCTTGGCTATGTGCGCCCTCAGATGAAAATATCTTATTCAAAACGCCCTATCAAAATAGATGGGAGCATGCCATTCATAGGCTTGGTATAAATAGCAACAATATGTCAGATGAAATTGGCCATGCTTAAGCTTAAACAGTATTGAGTGAAATGAGTGCAAGTATTATAATAGGTTTTGATTTTGGTACGAAAAAAATGGGCGTAGCCATTGCACAAACCATTACAAATACTGCTACCCCTATGCCAGCAATAAAAATGGTTAATGGTCAGCCAAAATGGAATGAACTGGATGCAATCATTTCAGATTATAAACCCAATAAAGCCATCATTGGTCTTCCAGATTCAAAGAATCAACAAACTATAAAGCTCATCGAAAAAATTAAAATATTCTCATCTGCTTTAGAAAAAAAATATACAATTCCAACAATATTGATCAATGAGGGTTTTAGCACTCAAATGGCAAAACAAGAATTGAAAGAAAAGAGAAACTCTGGAATCTTAAAAAATAGAATTAAGAAAGGACAAGCGGATAGCACCGCTGCAAAAATTATTTTGGAGCAATGGCTCCAATCAAATTAATATGGCTATTGAAACATATAAGGATCAGAACTTTTGAAACATCTGCTTTATTTAAGAGATCTGAATAAAGACTTAATCGATGAACTCCTTGAGTCAGCAGAATATTTCTTATCGAAGAAGAATAATGTTTCGATGACAGAACAAATATTACAAGGCATTGATCTTGCTAATATCTTTTTCGAACCCAGTACAAGAACTCGCAGCTCCTTTCAAATAGCTGCGAGAAAACTAGGAAGCAATGTTCTGAATATTGATGAAGAGCACTCCTCAAGAACCAAAGGTGAAACAATCATTGATACAATCAAAACACTTGAGGCAATGGGTGTTACTTATTTTATAATTCGTCATAAGGAGCAGGGATTCTTAGAAACTGTCTTAGAGAAAATTGGAGAAGATTCGCACTTAATCAATGCAGGTGAGTCATCAGTGTCTCATCCAACACAAGGCTTGCTTGATCTTCTAACCATTAAAAGACATAAGAGTAATTTTCAGGACATTAAAGTAACCATAGTGGGTGATATCAAACATTCAAGAGTCGCTAGATCACTGGTAGAGGGTTTATCGATTATGGGGACCGGTCAAATATCCTTGGTCTCCCCGAATGAATTTAAGCCAGATATGAGCCATTATCAGAATGCGGATCATACCGATGACCTAGCAATTGGACTGAAACAAGCAGATGCAGTTGTAGCACTAAGAGTGCAGAAAGAAAGAATTCAAGAATTAAATAATGATATAGATTCTGGTCATTACTTTGAAGCTTATGGATTAACTGATGAGAAGATAGCAAATTGCAATGACAAAGTTATTGTCATGCACCCAGGACCAATGAATAGAGGCATAGAAATTTCCAATGAAGTTGCCGATGGCCCTCATTCAGTAATCAATGAACAAGTCACAAATGGTATAGCAATGAGGATGGCTCTATTATCTTTAATCCAGAATAGGCATTCATCATCATGAATCAAAAGACTTCAACTGTTTTTGAAGAAAAAGCAAAGGTTATTTCACACAAAGAATACGCCGATCAACAATTTGTTCTGACTCTTGAGGCACCAAAGTCAGCATCAAAAGCAAAACCAGGAGAATTTGCATTTATCGATTGTGGAGAAAACCATCTACTGAGAAGACCGCTTTCCTACTTGAGAAATAATGCCAGCAACAACACTGTCGAATTTATGTATAAAATCTTAGGACCTGGGCTCGAAGCCTTAAGCAAATTAAAGCAAGGCGATCATGTGAATCTTATGGGTCCTATTGGAAATGGCTTCAGCCTTGAAGACCCTGTTAAACAACCAGTTATGATTGGTGGTGGTGTCGGCATACCACCAGTGCTATTTCTAGCAGAATATCTAAAACAGTGCAATGAAGCTTGCCAGCCCATCGCTTTTTTTGGCTCTGAACTACCTTTTCCTTTTGCTTTAACTCAGTCAAACATAAACATCGCTGGTGTAAAAAAAGAAATCAATACCACGATTCAATCCATGGAAAAACTTGATATCGCTTGTCGATTATCCAGCTTTTCTAATTTTGAAGGATGCTATCCAGGCTATGTTACAGAATTGGCTGATCAATGGTTGCGTGGTTTAACTAAAGAAGAGAAAGGTGAAGTAATTATTTATGCGTGTGGTCCTGAGCCAATGTTGGCAGCCACCAGTAAATTAGCTTATTCTCATGGAGTGGATTGCAAGCTATCTCTGGAAGAATTTATGGCATGCGCTATCGGGGGCTGTGCTGGCTGCACTGTTAAAGTTTATTTACCTGAAGGTGAAGCCATGAAAAGAGTATGTGTGGATGGTCCAGTATTTGATGCGATAAGCATTTATCCCAATGAATCAGATTGAGAAGAACCACCTTTTAATACAGGCTAACATTGCAAAATTGATTGAAAATAACAATCTTGTGATTCAATCTCCTACTCTTATTGCAGTAACAAAAAAAAGGTCTATTGCAGAAATAAATACGGCCTATCAATTAGGTATTAATCACTTTGGTGAAAACTATCTTCAAGAAGCTATTGAAAAAATTAATTTATTTAAAGAACAAGCAACTTGGCACTTTATTGGCTCAATTCAATCAAATAAAACAAAATTAATTGCGAAGAATTTTGATTGGGTTCACACGATTACTCGAATTAAAGTGGCACAAAAACTCAATGAATACAGAACTTCAAAAATGCCATTGTTAAACATTTGCATACAAGTGAAACTCGATGAGAGTGATGTAAGAGACAGTCTATCTATTGATCAGATTCCACAATTAATGAAAGAATTAGACGTCTGCTCCAACTTAAAAGTTAGAGGATTAATGGGAATAACTCACCCTGATGCTTCAATGCAACATCGTGTTCAATGCTTTAAAAGATTAAAAGAAGCTTTTGATGCCATCAATCAAAGTGGCTATAGTATGGATACAATCTCTCTTGGAATGTCTGATGATTATGAATTAGCCATTCAAAATCATTCAAATATGATTAGAATAGGCACAGCATTATTTGGTATGAGAAAATAAATTTAGATTTTTTGTTATGTATGAGAATAAAAAAATAGGTTTCATAGGTGGAGGAATGGTTGCAGAAGCAATCATTCGAGGATTGATTCTGCATGGACACAATGCAGCCAATATTTATGTATCAGACCCCTCTGAGAAAAGAAGAGAATTACTATCGATACTCAATAAAAAATTGAACATTGATGTGAGTAATAATACCACTGTTGAACAATCTGAAATTGTCATCATGGCTGTTAAACCACAAGTATTTATAAGTGTTGCGGAGGACATAAAAATCGGCCAGTCTCAACAGAATACAATGATTATGTCGGTTGCAGCTGGAATTGAAATGAAACAAATGCAAAATATTTTTGGAGATAAAACAAAAATATGCAGAGTAATGCCTAATACACCTTGTTTGGTTGGCCAAGGAATATCGGCCCTAATACAATCCAATTTAAGTGAGTCAGAAATTGTTCTGGCTACTTATATTTTTAATTCTGTAGGAAAAACAATATGGATCCAAGATGAAGAATGGATGCACACCATAACCGCCGTTTCTGGGAGTGGACCAGCTTACTTTTTTCATATGATGAATGTCCTCAAGCTGGCTGGAAACAAAGCTGGTATTCCAGAAGAAATATCAAAAGCTCTTGCCATACAAACCGCCTTAGGTGCGAGTCATTTAGCGTTGAATAGTTCGGACGATCTTGAAACCTTAAAAAAGAAAGTCATGTCACCTGGAGGAACCACTGAAGCAGCATTTGATTCTTTAATGGCGAATAAACTTGATAAGATATGGGAAGAAGCGATTGCTTCTGCGAAACAAAGATCAATTGAATTAGGCGATCAGGAAGATTAATTGCAACTCCTAGAAGAGATATAAAGTAAGATGCACCTTTTTTTATTCTTATTTAAAACACTGGTTGATTTACTAATAATTGGTTTAATGCTCAGGATATTCTGCTCACTCTGGATCAATAACACCAATCCAATTCATCAGGCCATTGTCTTGATGACTAATCCATTGATTAGACCATTGTCACCATACATCAGAAACAAGAATCAATTGATACTTCTCCTAGTTGGTTTGTCATTAATGATTAAATTTTTCTCCCTCTGGTTTGCATTCTCCCTTTATTGTTTGGTAGGACTGAACCTACTTCAATTATTGGCTTTGAGTCTAATGACCTTGATAACCTTTGTTTTAAAACTCTTTTTCTTTGGTATTTTAGCCCATGCAATTTTAAGTTGGTTGGCTCCAAATAATTATAGCCCTGCATCGGATTTTATCAGACAATTGATCGTCCCGATTCTCGGACCAATACAAAAGAGATTGCCTTACCCAGCTGGTTTAGATTTTTCACCTTTTATTGCCATAGTGATCATTCAGTCTCTTATAATGATAGTTCCAATTAATAGTGTGTTGACTCAAGTGGTCTGCACCAATTTGTATCAAATACTATAATATGAATAGGGCATGAAACTAGTAAAAGTAAATATTTATAAACACGATATGCAGCTTAAAGCACCGTGGGCCATTGCTGGAAGAGTTATGGAATCAGTTGAAAATATTTTTATTGAACTGACAACCGAAGAGGGACTTATTGGTCTAGGATCTGGCGCTCCCTCGCCCGATGTTGCAGGAGAATCAGTTGAAGATTCTCATGAAAAAATTAAGCATTTCTCTAAGGATTTAATAGGGGTTCATCTGGATGATGCAAGCCATGTATTTGACTTACTAGAGAATAATTTAGTGAATTTCCCTGCTGCAAGATCTGCTATCGATATGGCAATCTATGACTTATTGTCTAAATCAGAAGACAAATCACTTATTGATCTACTGGGGAGATCAATAAGGACTCTTCCCACTTCGATTACAATAGGTGTATCTTCTTTTGAAAAAACTGTAGCTGATGCTAAAGCACATATTGATAATGGATTCTCTCATCTAAAAATTAAGATTGGTGAAAATGTCGATGAAGACATTGAAAAAGTATCCGCTCTTTTTGACATAAGCCCTGAATCTGTATCAATTCGTGTGGATGCAAATCGAGGCTACTCATTGAAAGATTTAGAAAAGTTTTACGATCGCACTCACCATTTAGGTTTGGAATTAATTGAACAGCCATTGGAAGTAGATAAAAATAAAGAAATGTTAAATTTTTCCGATGACATCAGGGCAATCTGTGTTGCTGATGAAAGTCTTCACTCACCCGCTGATGCCGTTGCTTTGGTTTCAAATCCAAAACCTTTTGGAGTTTTTAATATCAAACTAATGAAATGCGGAGGCATACATGAAGCCTTGAAAATTGCTAAAATAGCTGAAAATGAGGGTATTGCTTTGATGTGGGGTTGCATGGATGAAAGTAAAATTAGTATTGCTGCCGCACTGCATGCAGCATTCTCATCTTCTGCAACCAAGTATATTGATTTAGATGGTTTTTTTGATTTGGGTTGGGATTTAGTCAGTGGCGGTTATATTTGCAATAATGGGATGATGGAAACCAATGGAAAACTAGGATTAGGAGTCTTTTGCAATGAATGATCCCAGAGGCACTGCCTTTGTCTACAGTGGCGGTTTATTAGATGAGATACATGCTAAAACAGCCCATGGTTTGCTCAGATATTCTGAACGATTCAGTATTCTAGGAATGCTTGATCAAAAGTTTGAAGGTCGCAGTTCAGATGAGATAATCTCAAATTGCAAACTAAACATCCCAATCTATAAAGATTTTGAGACTGCGTGTCAGTCGTTAAATCAAAAGCCTGATTTTCTCGTAATCGGAGTTGCATTTGGAGGAGGAAAACTTCCCAATGAACACCGTCAGGTGGTTGTGGATGCTTTAAATAAGGGTGTTAATGTGGTCTGTGGATTGCATGAAGTTCTAGGAGACGATCCAGATTTTAAAATTATTGCTGAACAAAATGGTGCAGAGATTTTTGATATTAGAAAACCAAAAAATATCGATCAACTCTCTTTTTGGAGTGGAAAAATACTCAGTTTAGAAACACCCAGAATTGCTGTATTAGGAAGCGACTGCGCAGTAGGGAAAAGAACAGCGTGTCAATTTCTAACCAAAGCATTGAATCAACAATCCATTAAAACAGAGGTTATTTACACCGGGCAAACAGGCTTTCTGCAAGGCTTCAAACATGGTTTTATTCTTGATTCAACAATGAATGACTTTGTTTCAGGTGAGTTAGAGAAAGCAATCTTGGAGTGTGAAAAAGAGAGTCAACCCGACTTGATGCTGATTGAAGGCCAATCCTCTCTCAGAAATCCATCTGGACCTTGTGGCTCGGAATTGCTCTTATCTGCTGATGTCCAGGGCGTTATTCTGGTGCATCCATTTGATAGGAAATATTTTGATAACTTTGAAGAGTTTAAATGTGAACTGCCCACTCTAATAGAAGAAATAGAATTAATAAAAAGTTATGGAAAAGAAACTCTAGGCATTTGCATCAATTGCAATGATAAAGACTTCAACTCTGAGACAATAGTTCAAGAAACTGGGATTCCTGCCATCAATCCAATTCATCAAAAACTTTCACCGATTATTGAGAAGATAAAAAATACTATTTTGTGAATACTTGGTGTTTAATCTTTAATACTATTGAGTTGGATACGTAGAGTAAATCTGCAATCTTACGAACTAAATAATCTTCATGCTTATCCAGATTATTATCCGAAACTGCTAATGTCCAGAGCAGAGCAATCACGTCTTCTTTTTGCTTGTGATCAAGAATGTCATGGAGATCTTTTGTAAATTCATGCAATGATACACTTTCATCTAACTTGTCTTCAGCCAGACTGAATAATAGTTTTGAATCCTCAGGGGTTAAGTCAAAATGTTTTTTCAATAAATCAACAATGGATTGATTCTCAGATTCATCTTGATGAAAATCAGCTCTAGCCATTTCAATCAAAAGAACGCCCACAGCTATTTGATGGGAGTTGAATTCAGCTTCAGTACTGAGCTCTTCTTTTTTTGATTTAAATAAATTGAAAAATGATGCCATCTCTTTTCTTCCAAATAATTATAAGAATTGATGATAATCGATCTGTAAGAAGTTTTATATAGTTTCCAATTAACATAGAATGGTTCAATCATAAATAATTACGATATGAATACTGAAATAAATTCTTCACAAGCTTTAAAAATTGGCATTCTTGCCAGTGTATTTTTTACCATTCTTATTTGGGTGACTGATCAACTCTGGCTTCAAGAACCTATATTGTTGCCCAAACCAGAAGGGATTGCTTTTTGGTATAAGTGGCAATTGCTTGAACCCAGCTTTATGTCACGATTGACTGCTTGGATTCTTTTTCTTTTTCATCAATGCAGTATTTGGTGGCTGATTTATAAAGCACAGCAAAGCCAACCAAAATATACCTCTGGCTTGCATTGGTTTAATATTGCAGCGCTCATGGTTAATGCTATATTTATTTTGCTTCATCTTATACAAACTTCCATCTGGTATGATGGTTTGGCTCAAGATGTGACTGAAGTCTCAGCTCAGTGGTCCGTGATTGTCCTATTATTTGTGGTATTGATTATGGAGAATCAAAGACGAGGAATGTTTTTTGGCAAGCCTTTAAATTTTGTTACAGCAGCAGCTCATGGATTGAGAAAATACCATGGCTACTATTTTGCTTGGGCTACAATTTATACTTTTTGGTATCACCCAATGATTATGACTCAAGGCCATGCCTTTGGTTTCTTTTACATGTTTTTATTGCTACTTCAAGGCAGTTTATTTTTTACCAAGGCGCACTTAAATTCTAAATGGACAACCTTCGTGGAAGTAATGGTTGTTATTCATGCTCTGATGGTAGCTCTTATGATTGGGCACAATTGGCCCATGTTTGTATTTGGATTCTTAGGTATTTTTATGGTCACTCAATTATATGGGTTGCCCATCAGCCAAAAAATGAGAATGTTCCTCTGGGGTTTATTTCTTGCTTTTTATTTTCTGGTCTATAATTTTCAAGAATGGGAAAATTTTTATGAAATTATTTTCATTACTTCAACAGAATGGGGATGCGCAATGCTACTCTCAGCTTTGATATTATTTTTTCAATCCGATTTTATTAAACATTTGTTCGCCACTAAAAAAATACAATCATGAAACTGCAATCCACTACATTCTTGAACAATACATTAATCCCGGATCGCTGTGCTTTTGGAATCAAAGATGAAGAAAATCATATGGCACTTGGATCTAACAAAAACCCTCAATTATCTTGGTCCGAAATACCAAAAAATACCCTCTCCTTGGTTCTGCTATGCATCGATACAGACGTTCCATCCTCTTTGGATGATTTCAATAAAGAGGGCCGGACGATCTCAAAAGATTTAGCTCGAGTTAACTTTGTTCACTGGGTGATGGTCGACATCAAGCCAATGAATGACAGCATTGAAGAAGGTGAGTGCTCGGATGGCATTACGCCAGGTGGCAAACAAAATCCATCTGGACCGGAAGGAAGCCGCCAAGGCATTAATGATTACACACAATTTATGTCTGGTGATCCTGAAATGGAAGGCAATTACTTTGGTTATGAAGGGCCATGCCCTCCTTGGAACGATGAATTAATTCACCATTATCGATTCAAACTTTTTGCTTGTGATTTTGATCAATGCCCAGTTGAAGGTGCATTCACAGAAGCAGATGTGAAAACAGCGTTAGAGGGACATATTATCGATGAGGTAGAACTTACCGGGTTGTATAGCTTAAACCCAGTTTTAGGTTGACGTTTCGAAAATGAATGAGCCACAATCAGGAAGACGTTCAACTAAATTTGGACCAACCAATTGACTGGGAGTCAGCGTTCCAAAATCGCCCTGGTAATTTTCCAGTAGGTGATTAGCACAAGTTATAGACCCATTAACGGTAACCTCGTAACCATTGTTTGTTTTTATGCGACATATTACTTTTTTGCCTGCAGCATTCTCCACCTCACCCCAAACATGCATGGGTGATTTCTGACGTTGGTTCTCATCAGGTCCTTTAGGGCCTTGATCTATCTTATTTTTTAGTATTTTTTGAACAACATTGAGTCCCATCAACCAACGCACATAATTGGCCAATTTCATAAACTTTAGAGCCGTTGCTGAAGTTGGCATATAGACTTCTATGTTTGGAATCAAAGTGCTATAAAACGCAGTGGAAATATCCCCCCATGGAATGGCAACTGCCAGTTTTTCACCATTGCCAAAATCAATTCTTCTATCTAAAGCGCCAAGAGCAATGGTGGTTAGTTTTCCATTTTTTCTAATCTTGCAACCTTGCGGTATTCCTTCAATACTTGTTTTAGCGGTGCCTCTACTGAAACTTCCATTGGAGTCAAATCCCATTCTTAAATAAATGGCATCTGGCATTTTTAATTTTAACTGTGCGGCCACACAATCGGTAGGAATCACATCAAAACCGACTCCAGGACAAATAACTATTTCTGCCTCTTTAGCTTGATGGGATAATCCTTGGGAAGCTTCGAAAACAGAAATCTCTCCTGTGATATCCAAATAGTGCGTCTTGGCTTTAATGCAAGCCTCCATCATGGGTTTAGCCGTCTTAGAAAAAGGTCCAGCAGAATGCACGATCACTGAAACATCTTTAATGCATTCAACTAAATCATTGTCCTCAAGAGAAAAGCATCGAAAAGGTAAATCTAATTCATCAGCCAATGCTTTAATACTCTCTTCATTTCGACCAGCCAAGATCGGTTTCATGCCTTGCAATTTAGCTCTTCGAGCTGTTAATTCTCCGGTATAGCCATTAGCACCATAAATCATCCATCCACTCATTCTGCTTCTCCATTTGATTCAAAACTTAATGCAAGTGAGTTGATGCAATACCTAAGACCAGTTGGCTGAGGGCCATCGTTGAAGACATGGCCAAGATGGGCTTTGCAATTAGCACATAAAACTTCATCTCTCGCCATGCCATGACTTCGATCTGACTCTACACTCACTGCAGCAGTATTCTCAATATCATAAAAACTTGGCCAACCAGTGCCTGAATCAAATTTAGTTTCAGAATCAAACAGTCTATTACCACAGCAGACACATATGTATAAACCTGAATCTTTATTAGCAAGAAGCTCTCCTGTAAAAGGTGCCTCAGTGCCTTTTTGTTGTGTTACAAACGCTTGATCCTCGGTTAGATGATCCAAGTTTATTTCATTCTTTTTGTCAGCATTCATAAACTCATTTTAAAACATTTAGAATGTGATGAGCGATTATTTTTTAAGAGACATGTTTATATAATCCATATTGCGATTAAACTAAGTGAATGGAACATAAAAAAATAAGTTTTTATAATTACTTACTTCCGAAGAACTGGATCATCAGTATTGTGTTATTAAAAGCCAGGTTAATCTCACTCCTCCCATTTAATTGGATTTTAAAGTTAGGGCATATACTGGGCATGTTGCTTTATTGCATCCCATCCAAACGATCCATGGTTGCTATGAAGAATATTGAGCTTTGTTTTCCAGAATTATCTGCATTTGAACAAAAGAAATTATTGAAAAAACATTTTAGTTCTCTTGGTATTGGCTTTCTTGAAGTGGCTATGGTTCGTTGGAAACCCAATAAAGTTTTAAAAAAACTCATAACAATTAATGGCTTAGATCATCTGAGGAATGCCATTAAAAAAGATAAAGGTGTAATTCTTATGAGCGCTCATTTTACTTCATTGGAAGTCAGTGCCTTAATTGGAAGAGAAGAGATAGCATCCGATCTTCCTCCCATGGTGGGTATGTATCGCTTAGGCAGCAATCCAGTGATCAATCAATTCTTTCGTGAAGCTAGACTTAGATCCGTTGAAAGCTTAGTCACTAAGTTTGAAGTAAAAAGCTTAATCCAGGCTTTAAAAGAAAAGAAAATTATCTGGTATGCTTCGGATCAAAACTTCAGTGGTAAAAATGCAATCGAATTGGATTTTTTCAATCAAAAAGCTATGACAAACAGTGCGATTACTCGATTCATTGAAATAACAGGTTGTAGTGTACTTCCTTTTTTTCCTGCAAGATTGCCCAATCATCAAGGCTATAGTCTTAATATATATCCAGAAATTGAGTACACGGACCATCAAGATCCGAGAGAATACCTTATAAAATTTTATCGTGTCCTAGAAGAGCATATTAAGAAAAATCCCGAACAATATTATTGGATACACCGAAGATTCAAGTCTAACTTTGAAAATAAGAATCCATACCTATAAAAAAGACTTATGGATTGCCTTATCTGATTCTTGGTTTTCCTGAATAAGGGTTTCCCCTGCTGGTTGGCGGAAGACTACCAATATGCCTGAAATCTTTTTTCTCCATCAACCTTCCATTAGGAGAAAAAGTTTTCCACACTCCCGTTGCTACACCCTCATTGTATTGCTCTCTTGCTTGAAGCTCTCCACTCTCATAAAAAAATTCCCACACACCATGTTTTTTTCTATTTTTTACTTCGCCAGAAACATAAATTTCACTATTTTCATGGTAAGCAATAAATGGACCGTCTGGGGGAAGCTCTTGTGCCCCTATATTGATTATGAATATAAAGAACACTCCAGAGAGCAGCATGAGTTTTTTGATTATCAGATGCATTTAAAAAATAATATGATATTTAACCTATATTTAATAGTGATATGTGCTGAATACCCATTGAATGAATTAATAAGAAGTCGCGGAGACTAAATCAATCCAACCTTTCTCTGGAAAATCTTGATTTCTCAATAAGGTCAATTTTAATATTGATTTTCTGAGCCTTCTCAGATTAGCACCAAGAATTTCCGGTGATGATTTTGAGAATCTTGTTTTATCAAAATCTAAGAAAAATACCTTATCATTGTCATCAATTTGTATGTTTTCAATATTAAGATCTTTATGAACTATTCCTTGTTGATGGAACTTAGAAAGACACTGCCCAATTGATTGCCACAGTTCTTTAGTCATCAATTCTTGTCTTAATTTATCTCCCATGGATTGCACATTTGGAATCACTTGCGTCAAAAGATCCGCTTGATAGATTAAACCCGACTGCCTTACCCTAGCAGCTATAGGCACAGGCACAGGTAAACTCAAAGCATGCATCTGACTCAACAGATTCCACTCCATAAAAGAACGTGTTTCTTCTAGACCCAAATAAAGGTATTGGTCGTAAATCAATTTAGAGAGTAATCCGCCACGGCAATAGTGTTTTAAAGCACACGACTTTCCTTCTAAATCAATAAAGAAAACAGAGCCTCTTCCTTTTTTATTTTCATCTAAGGTTTGGTTATTTTGCCAATTGGCTGAATTGAAAATATCATCGTTCACATCGTGAATTAAAGTATCATCGTATAAAATGATACTTTGATTAACTTTTAAAATTTTTTTACTCATACAATGAATTCTCTTAATGGTAGTTTAGCTCTAAAAAATATTTGTGTAATCAGATTATCAGCACTTGGCGATTGTTGTCATGCTTTAGCGATAACCCAACATTTACGAAATCAATTACCTCAAGCTAATATCACATGGATTATTGGCAAGACTGAGTACCAACTTGTTGATCAAATAACAGACATTCAATTCATCGTGGTTGATAAATCAAAGCTGTTTAAATCTTTAAAACAAGTCTTTTTAGCATTAAGGCATACAACCTTTGATGTGGTCTTAAATATGCATGCTTCCATGAGTGCAAATTTAGTAAGTCTAATGGTGAAATCAAAAAGAAAAATTGGTTATGACAAGATCAGGGCCAGAGATTTACAGAATTTATTCTGCCATGAATCAATACCTTCAGAAAGCAATCAACATGTTTTGGATGGCATGCTTGAGTTCCCAAAATTCATTGGGATTGATTGCAAAAAACCAAAATGGAACTTACCTATTTGCAAAAAAGCTGAAGACACTATGAGGTCTCACATCAATCTAGATCAAATCACCTGCGTGATCAGTCCCTGCAGCAGTCAACGTTATGGTGATCAATACAATAGGAGTTGGCCAATTGAAAACTACATTGAGGTCATCCATCACCTGATTAAAATAGATACGCAAGTTATTATCACGGGTGGCAACACAGAAATAGAAAAAAAATATTCAGAAGAAATCTCTAAAACTTTCCCAAACCAAATTACTAATTTAATTGGTAAGAGTTCTATTAAAGAATTGGCTGCCATTATCAGCTTGTCGGATTTTATTATTTCACCTGATTCGGGACCTGCCCATATAGCCACAGTGACAAACACCCCAGTTATTGGCCTTTATGCTATGACTAACCCCTTAAGAAGTGGTCCTTATAATTCTCAAGAATGGGTTATTTCTGCCTATGAAGAATCACTGAACACCTTTATGAGTTCCAATTCTGAAAATGTAAAATGGGGACAGAAAATAAAACATCCCGAGGCCATGAGTCTTATTCTACCCAAGACAGTAACGCATTGTATTGATCAACTAATAGCGACCTTATAAACCGCTTCTGCTATCACTAAATCTTGAACGGCCACTCCAGTCAAATCTGCAACTGTTATCTGGTCAAAATGATTTCGACCTTGGGCTGATCCTTCAAATATTTGTCCTATTTCAACCAATTCATTGGGTTGTATCATTCCTTTTTTTAAGGCTTGATGTATTTCACCCCTTAATTGATTCTGTGGAATACTATCAGCAACCACTATGTCTGCTCTGGATAAGATATCAGAATCCAATTCACATTTTTCCGGCGTGTCTGAACCTACAGCTGTGATGTGAGTTCCTGGTTGCACCCAATTGGATTGAATGATTGCCTTCTTTGAAGAAGTCGTGGTAATAATCAGTTTATTTTGTTTTATCACATCAGCCAAATCTTCATGTATTAACAATTCAGCGTCAAGATCAGAAAGATCCTGTTGCAATTCTTTACTCTTTTCTTTGTCTCGTCCCCAAACATTTATGATTTTAATTGGCATAAGTTCCATCAAGCATCTTGCTTGGTATCTGGCTTGAACGCCATTCCCTATAATAGCTACACTTTCAGTGCCTTCATTAGCCAAGAGGACTGAAGCCATAGCCCCTGCAATACCAGTTCTTAAATCAGTTAAGTTAGCTTGATCAATCAATATTGCTTTTGGAATACCTGTGACTATGTCAAACAGGAGCATCATCCCTTGCCCGGGCTTTACTCCTAATTGATTATTACCAGAGAAGCCTGAAGCAATCTTAATCACGTAGAAAGATCCGCCTTTTATATACCCATATTTAATATGTACTTCGCCAGGTGGTTCCTCAAACAGTAGTTCGCCCACTGGAGGTATCTCTGCATTGCCATTGGAGTATTCAATAAATGCCTGTTTCATTGGTTCATGTATCTCAATTTGATCAAGCAAAGATGATATTTTCTCCCAATCAAGAACAATGGGTTGAGTCATGCAATAATCTCCTTTATTTTATCCATGCTTATATTGGCACCACAAATAATGATTAATACTCGTTTGCCTTTTAAGTGTTGTTTAAGTTTTATAAACCCAGCAACAGCCGTGCCAGCAGCACCTTCTATCATCATTTGATGTGAATCCATAAAAGACTTCATGGCGCTGGCAATTTCATTTTCACTCACCAAAATAGACTGATCCACTATGGATTGACAATAATCAAAAGTAATGGATCCACGTTCTAACGCTCCTGCAGATCCATCACTCAAAGTATCCAAATGGTTAATATCTACAATATACCCAGCTTGCAAGGCATAATGCATAGCGGCTGAGTGTGCTGGGGAGCAAGCTATCACCTTTGTATTGGAATTTTTTTGCTTTAAATAGCCTCCAATGCCCGAAATTAAGCCGCCTCCACCAACACAAACTAATACAACATCTATCGATTGCATCTGTTCATAAGCTTCAGCAGCGGTGGTTCCTTGCCCAACAATTACATCATAATCATTGTAAGGAGAAAGGAATGGTAAATTATGCTTTTCTGCATATAGCCGGCCGGCAGTTTCTGCATCTCCAGATGTTTCTCCCTCAATCTTAAAGTCAGCCCCCAAATATTTTATTTTATTCAACTTTGCTGGAGAAACACTCTCAGGAAGAAATACCAATGTGTCTAAATTAAGAATTCCTGCAGCATAGGCAACAGCAGAACCATGATTACCAGATGAAGCTGTTATGATTTTTTTAGGATTTTCTTCGGAGAGCAACATCAATTTATTACTCGCTCCTCTTGCTTTGAATGAACCAGTGACCTGATAATTCTCTAATTTTAAAAAAACTTCTGCTTCAGATTCTTCACTCAAGGAAGGTGAAAATTGCAATGGTGTTCTTCGAATAATTTTCTGTATTCTCTGAAGAGCAATCTCAACGTCCTTATAAAAATTATCTTTCATTTGTTTGCACTCCCATTTTCTTATATATTTCTACATAGGAATCCGTCATTTTATCCACCGTATAATGTTTTGACTTCTCAATATTATTAAACTTCATTTTCTCATAAATTTCTTTATTGCTAAACAAGATCAATAACCAAGACATATAATCATCGATTGCATCCACTTCCACTAAGTAGCCATTATTATCATGTTGAATAATTTCAGGTATCCCGCCCACATTAGAAGCAATGATAGGCAAACCAAAAGCAAGTGCATCGAGCAATATAGACCCTAAACCTTCATGCCGAGAAGGAAATAAAAATACATCAAATACCTTCATATAATCACCAACATTTTCAACGTATCCAATGACTTTAAGATTGCTTAACTTTTTAGCCTTCTTTGAGAATTCATTTTCATCCCTACCCCCACCCACCAATAAAAAAATAATATTGGGATGATTCTTTTCCATTTTTTCTGCAAGAGAAAATATTTGATGCTGTCCCTTATGACTATCATCGAGAGCACCAATATGGCCAACCACGAATTTATCTCTGAACTCAGATTTTATTTTTTCAACATTAAATAGATTATAACTAAGTGACGAATGAGCACTGTTGATGATTTGGCTATCCAAAGAAAGAATTAGGCTCTTTTCTATGCTCTCAGCAATATTGTGAGTCAAAGCAATAATATTAGATGCCTTTTGATAAATAGATGCATTCAATACATTATTTTTAGGAGGTCTTTGCACTCTCCTTGTGATCAAATAATTTTTTCTCGAAAATAAAGTAGCCAACCAAAGAGCAAAGAAAGCTCTTGATTCATGGAAATGAAGAGTGCCTTCATTAAAAAAATACCTAATGCATGCAATCGTGTTTAACCCAGTTACATTAATCTCAAGATTTTTAATTCTTTCAGCTTTTTTTTGTAAATCTGAATTCTTTCTACAAATCAGTGATTGATTAAAACCTCTTTTAGATAATGCATCCATCAAAAGTAAGGTTTGCCTCTCTCCCCCTCTGAAGCCAGATGCTAAATTGATGTGAGTCAATCTTGAAAGACTTTTATCCATCAAAATCAATTATTTCATAAACTGTACTGCAATAAGGACATCTAGTTTCTTTGGATTCAACTTCGAGAAAAACCTTAGGATGTCCATCCCAATTGTCATTGCCAAGCATGGGACAGGATAAGGGTAGATCTTCTTTTTTTATTTGAATTATTTTTTCCTGATTGGCACTCATTTTTTAATCCTTATTTTAGTTCATGATAGACAACAGCAAACTATAAATCTAATCTATAAAAAAAGCCCCGCTAAGCAGGGCTTTAATTTTTGTAGACTAGGATGGTTTCTTTACATCATTCCGCCCATTCCGCCCATTCCGCCCATTCCGCCCATATCAGGCATTGGTGTAACTGGAGCATCACCTTGAGGAGCTTCACTAACCATTGCTTCTGTGGTTAGAAGAAGACCCGTTACAGATGCTGCATTTTGCAATGCGTATCGAGTAACTTTTGTTGGATCAACAATGCCCATTTCAATCATATCTCCATATTCATCTGTCGCAGCATTGTATCCATAGTTACCAGTTCCTTTTGCGACTTCATTTAGAATAACTGAAGCATCATTACCAGCATTGCTAACGATTTGACGAAGTGGTTCTTCTAATGCTCTTCTAAGAATACTGATACCCACATTTTGGTCATCATTATCGCCTTCAATCTCATCCAATGCAGTTTTAGCTCTTACTAAAGCAACGCCACCACCAGGAACAATACCTTCTTCAACAGCAGCTTTGGTTGCATTTAATGCATCTTCCACTCTGGCTTTCTTTTCTTTCATCTCAATCTCAGTTGCAGCACCCACTTTAATCACTGCCACACCGCCAGAAAGTTTTGCTAAACGTTCTTGTAACTTTTCACTGTCATAGTCTGAAGATGATTCTTCAATTTCAGCATTGATTTGACTGATTCTTGACTTAATGTCTGCAGCCGTTCCAGCTCCATCGATCACAGTAGTATTTTCTTTAGTGATTTGAACTTTTTTAGCTGTTCCTAGGTCTTCAACGGTTGTTTTTTCTAGACTCAATCCAACCTCTTCAGAAATAACCTGGCTACCAGTAAGAATAGCGATATCTTGTAACATCGCTTTTCGTCTGTCGCCAAAACCAGGTGCTTTTACACCCGCAACTTTAACAATACCTCTGATGTTATTAACAACCAATGTAGCTAGAGCTTCACCTTCTATGTCTTCTGCAATAATAAGCAGTGGTCTTCCAGATTTTGCCACGCCTTCAAGTAACGGCAAAAGATCTCTAATATTTGAAATTTTCTTATCAAATAAAAGTATGAATGGATCTTCCAGCTCAACACTTTGACTGTCAGGTTGATTGATAAAGTAAGGAGAAAGGTAGCCACGATCAAACTGCATACCTTCTACAACATCAAGTTCATTTTCAAGACCAGATGCTTCTTCAACAGTTATGACTCCCTCTTTACCCACTTTTTCCATGGATTCAGCTATTATTTTGCCAATTGCAGAATCAGAATTCGCAGATATAGTGCCGACCTGTGAAATTGAATCATTTTCGGTACAAGGAGAAGAAATTGATTGAAGATTCTCGATAACAGCAGCTGTTGCTTTATCAATACCTCGCTTAAGATCCATTGGATTGTAACCAGCTGATACTGATTTTAATCCTTCTCTATAGATAGACTGGGCTAGAACTGTTGCAGTTGTTGTTCCATCTCCAGCAATATCTGATGTTTGGGATGCCACTTCTTTAACCATTTGTGCACCCATGTTCTCAAAGTTATCTTCCAATTCAATTTCTTTTGCAACCGACACGCCATCTTTAGTGACAGTAGGTGCTCCGAAACTCTTATCTAAAACAACATTTCTTCCTTTTGGTCCAAGCGTAACTTTTACAGCATCAGCAAGAACGTTTACACCAGCTAGCATTCTTTGACGAGCGCTATCACCAAACTTTACTTCTTTAGCAGCCATTTGATTATTCCTCTTTTAATTAATATATTTTTAAATTATTTTGATGTATTAGCCTTCAAATACTGCCATTACATCATCTTCTTTCATTACAAGTAGTTCTTCTCCATCCAGCTTGATCTCTGTTCCACTGTATTTACCAAAGAGAACTTCATCCCCTACTTTTAAATCCAATGGTCTTAAATCACCATTGTCTTGAACCAAACCCTTGCCTACTGCAACAACTTCACCTTTTATTGGTTTCTCAGTTGCACTATCAGGTAAAACGATTCCGCCTGGTGAAGTTTTTTCTTCTTCCATGCGTCTTACAATTACTCTGTCTTGAAGTGGACGAATATTCATCTATAATCTCCTCAATTTGTTATCATCTTTTTAAATCAATCCCTTATTTAAAGATTGCAATTTTAGCAGTCTCCATAGGGGAGTGCTAATGATAGGGATGGTTTAGAAAAATTCAAGTGCCAATGATGAATTTTTTAGTATTTTTTTAAATTTTGATTAAAGAGAAAAACTGAGTAAATGCTAACAAGAACAATAAAGATCACAATTCTGATTATATTAATACTGCCAGTAACGCTATTGGCACAACAGGTACTGAAACCTCAAGAGGCTTTCCCAGTATCGATTTCTTACCAAAATAATGTATTGCAAATCACGCATGAGATACAAAAAGGTTACTACTTATACAAAGATAAAATCTCCTATTCCGCATTAAATGATGATTTTGAATTAGGGAAAATAAAATTACCCAATGGCATTGAATACACTGATGAATTTTTTGGTGCAACAGAAATTTATCGCTCAGGGTTTACTCACTACCTTCCAATTAATATAAAAAATGAATCTATTGATACATTTAATATAGAAGTAAATTCACAAGGATGTGCTGATATTGGTTTGTGTTATCCACCTCAAAAATGGATTAAAACCTTTTCAATTACATTAAAAAATCAAGAAGCTGCAATCTCAAATAAAGAAGTACAAATTTCAGAACAAGCACGATTGGGAAATATCATTACTGATGGCAATATTCTTTTAGTTTTCTTCATTTTTCTAGGTCTTGGTTTTGGATTGGCTTTTACTCCCTGTCACCTTCCCACAATCCCTATACTTTCGTCGATCATTATTGGTCAATCAGGAAATAATAGATTTAAAAGTTTATCGTTATCCTTATCTTATGTTGCTGGGATGGCTATCACATATTCTATTGCTGGTATTGCTGCTGCAATTGCAGGAAAACAACTTCAAGCTCTCTTTACGTTGCCCACATTCATAATAGCTATCTCTATTTTATTTGGAATCTTGGGCTTTAGTATGCTGGGTAGCTTTAATATGCAAATGCCCAGCATGATGATGAATAAGATCAATAACAGTCTTTCAAACCAATCAGGTGGTAATTATATTGGGGTAATGATCATTGGTGCCTTATCGGCATTGATGGTCACTGCTTGTGTCGCACCGCCATTGGTTGCAACACTTATGGTGATTGGTGAAAGTGGCAATATTGCTAGAGGCATCATTGCTCTCTCTTCTTTAAGTCTTGGTTTAGGTATACCACTTATTATCATTGGCCTTACAGCTGGAAAATGGCTGCCTAAATCAGGAGCTTACCTAGAGAGCATAAAAAATCTTTTTGGGTTTATTATGTTCGCTATGGCGATATGGGTGCTCAACCCGCTTCTTAGTGATGAAGTCATTAATCTTCTATGGGGCATTATTTTAATTGCAGCGGCAATCTATTTTCTATGGCCTCTATCCAAAAGATCGTATAAGGAAAATAGTAAATCTCCTAAGTTTTATGCTTGTTTGGGAACAATAATCTTAGGCTTGGTAATTGTTTCAGACCAAAGAGACCAAATGGTTTCAATCAATGATCAAAAATCTTCACCTGGAATCATTGCCTCTTTATTTGAACCCATTGGTTCTCTGAATGATTTGGATAACAATCTAGAACTTGCGAGTAAGAGTGGAGATACCTCATTACTGTATATTACTGCGGATTGGTGTATTTCATGCAAAAGACTTGAGAGAGAAACATTTTCAGATCCAGCTATGATTGAACTTTTATCTAGCATTAACTCGATCAAAGCCGATGTTTCAAAGAATACTGAAGATGATATAGAGCTCATGAAAAAATTAAGCGTATTCGGACCGCCCACTCTAATAGTCTATGATCAAAATGGAATTGAGAGAGAAAATATTAGAAAGATTGGTGTGGTTAATGCTAAAGAATTAATAAGAGACATTAAAAATATACAACAATGAAAATCTTTAAAACTATCATCATAATTTCTTCTGTTAGTTTGTTAGCAATCTATCTGTTTATGAATCCTATGGAGCAAGAAGAAGAGCCCATGTATCTGAGTTCTTTCAGCTTAGAAAACTTAGAAGGGGAAATGATTAATATTGATCAATACAAAGGAACTCCATTAATCATTAATTTCTGGGCCACCTGGTGTTCGCCATGCAGGAGAGAAATGCCTCTTTTAAACGCTATTCACTCAGACCGCAAGATCAATGATTTAACAGTGATAGGTATTGCGATTGATGAGCCTGAATTAGTCAGAGACTTCATCAATGAGTTAGGTATAGATTTTCCCATTCTGGTAGGTCAAGGGGAAGCTTATGACCTGATGAAAGATCTTGGTAATAGTTCAATTACATTGCCTTACACAATCTTTGTGGAACCTGATGGATTAATCTCATGGAGTAAAAGTACAGAAATTAAATACGAAGACCTCAATGCAATGATGGGGGTTGAATAATATGAGTTATCTTGCTCTTACGCTCAAAAATTTTGGTGAGCCAGCAACTGCTTTGGAACTGGTGGAACTTCCATCCGAGGAACCAAAAAACTCAGAAGCAATAATCTCAATGGATGCTGTTGGCATGCATATTGCTGATGGTTTATTTGTGAGAGGTAGAGAGATGATTACTCGCACAATGCCATGCGTCCCCGGCTTTGAAGGTGTGGGTACAGTCTCTAAAATAGGAACAGGTGTTAAGAATTTAAAAGAAGGCGATAAGGTTCTATTGCCCATGGGCACAGGTTCAATGAGACAAGAATTAAAGATCCATGCTTCTCAATTAACAAAAGTTCCAAAACCTTATGCTCCAGATGAGCAATTGGCATTAATTACGGTCAATGGTTTTACAGCTTATTTTCTTCTTAAGGATTATCGTAAACTGAAACAAAATGATTGGATTATTCAAAATGCTGCGAATTCAAATGTGGGGAGGTATTTGATTGCACTGGCTAAACAAGAAGGCATAAAAACCATTAATATTGTTAGAAGAAAAGAAGTGGCCAGAGAACTAAAAAAAATAGGTGGCACTGAAGTAATTATTAGCTCGGATGAATTCCCATCCAAGTATCTATCAAAATTTTTAAAAAGAAAAATAATGCTTGGCATAGATGCTGTAGCTGGAGATGCTACTGAGAACCTAGCCATTTGTCTTGCCGATGGTTCACTCTTGGTCAATTATGGAACAGTGACAAAGAGACCATGCCATATCTCCTTTTGGACAATGTTTAGAAAAGATATTTCACTCACAGGAATGTCAACACTCAATGGCTTTAAAAAAAGAAGTAAGAAAAGATCAATAGAAATTCATAAGCATCTTGCAAAACTGGCCAATCAAAAATTACTGCAAGCAAAAATTGCTAAAAAATATTCTTTTGAAGACTATCTGTTAGCCTATGATCATATTGATAAAACAGGAAGTGAAAGAGATGGAAAGGTCGTATTATTACCCAATCATTAAATTATTGATTGAATAGTGAAATAACTATATTGCTAAATGATCAAATGATAAATAATATATATCAAAACAACATTGGATAAAAAATATGGATATCGTCTTAATAGTCATCGTTGCTTATAACATCCTTTTACTAGGAATCGGTTATTGGTCATCCTCTAGAACAAAGAATCAACAGGATTTTTATTTGGGTAATAGAGACCTAGGTGCATGGGTTGCGGCATTGAGTGCCTCAGCAAGCTCCTCCTCAGCTTGGACCTTGTTGGGTGTTAGTGGAGCAGCTTATGCATGGGGTTTATCCACTTTCTGGCTCCTTCCTGGTGTTCTGATTGGATACTATATTAGTTGGACATGGGTTGCACCGCGTTTGATGGAGATCAGTCATAGAACTAAAGCAGTGACACTTCCGGAAGTTCTTTTTAGTAACTTTGATACCAAAGCTAAATTGATTTTACTTCGGTTGAGTACAATCATTATTCTATTCTCGCTTACGGTCTATGTCGCGGCTCAGTTTCAAGCTGCAGGGACCGCTTTTTCAACTACTTTAGGTTTTTCAAAAGACCTAAGTGTGATCTTAGGAGCATCAATTATACTTTTATACACATTAATTGGTGGATTCTGGGCTGTGAGTTTAACCGATACCATTCAAGCTATGGTGATGTTGTTGATTGCTATCATCCTACCATTATTACTTTTGATGCTTGTTGGAGGTTATGAGGGTCTTTTAACCAGTATTTATGCAACTGGAAGTGATGAGTATAAGAGCTTTACTGGAGGAGCAGTCGGTTTAACTGGCTTAGGTTTTATTATCGGCTCAATCAGTATTGGCTTTGGTTATCCTGGACAACCCTTTGTAGTCAATCGATTTATGGCCACTAAAGATCTAAAAGCCATTAAGATGGGACGAATCATTGCCATGGTATGGGCAACAATTATATTCTCAGGGATGATAACACTGGGACTTTGTGCAAAAGTTATGTGGTCATCAGTCGAGAATCAAGAAACAATTTTATTTTTTGCAAGTGAGCGGACATTTGGTCCTTTATTCTCTGGTATTGTCACAGCTGCTGTTCTCTCAGCCATTATGTCAACAGCGGACAGTCAGCTATTAAGCGTCTCATCGTCTGTGGATAGAGATTGGACTGGTGGCAAAGAATCCAATATAAGCCGATCAAGAATCTCAATTGTATTAGTCACTATCCTGGCAACACTAATCTCTCTTTACGCACCAGCAACAATATTCACACGAGTCATTTTTGCATGGACAGCATTAGGAGCGGCATTCGTTCCAATGCTTGCTTTCAGACTATTGTCTAAAAACGTCACAGCATTAGCCGCAGGATTATCTGTTATATGTGGTTTTAGTCTCACAGCTGTATTTCATTTTCTTCCTGACATCACCGGTGGTGGTGATATTTTAGAAAGAATGGTGCCAATGGCAACAGGATTTTTAGTATTATTCTATTCGAATAATCAAGTTAATAAAAATAAATAGTTTATGTTGCTATATTCTTCGATTATGGTGCTATAATCTTTAAATATAATGCTAACTCCTATAAATAGGAATTTTTATGAACAATATATTATTACTGAATGGTCCAAACTTAAATTTGTTAGGCCAAAGAGAACCGGACATCTATGGCAATAAGGATCTAAGTCAGATTGAAAGTGAGCTAAAGGGCATTGCTTTAAAGCATGGCTCAAACTTAGAAGCTTTTCAAAGTAACTCCGAATCAGATTTGGTTAATATCATTCAAGACAAATCTGAGAATACTGATTTTATCATTATCAATCCAGGTGGATATACTCATACAAGTGTAGCTATAAGAGACGCAATTCTAGCAGTGGCAATACCATTTATTGAAATTCATATCAGTAATATTCATTCCAGAGAAGAATTCAGAAAAGAATCTTACTTCTCAGATATTGCTGTTGGTACTATTTCTGGTTTGGGATTTAAGGGTTATGAATTAGCAGCATTAGCAGCAATTGATTTTTTAAATAAAAAGTCATAATGGATATTAGAAAAGTTAAAAAATTAATAGAACTTCTAGAAGAGTCTGGATTATCTGAAATTGAAATTACTGAAGGTGAAGATAAAGTAAGAATTTCTAGGCAATCAACATCACCTGTAAATGAAGTCCAAGTCATCCCTACGCAACCTGTTAATACCATTGACAATGAAGTAGTCGCTGAAAATCATCACAATAATAACTTTCATAAAATACAAGCACCAATGATTGGTACCTTCTACCAATCTTCAGAGCCAGAGGCAAAAGCGTTTGTTAAAGTTGGTGATCCTGTATCAAAAGGAGACATACTTTGCATTATTGAAGCAATGAAAATGATGAATCAAATTGAATGCGATGTAGATGGAACGATTGAAAGGATATTAGTCCAAAATGGAGACCCAGTTGAATACGATGAAGTATTATTTTTGATTAGTCAAAACTGATATGTTGGATAAAATCGTCATTGCAAATCGTGGTGAAATAGCACTCAGAATACAAAGAGCTTGTAGAGAATTAGGCATAAAAACTGTTGCTGTTCATTCAACAGCTGATAGTAAACTAAAACATGTTCTATTAGCAGATGAATCTGTTTGTATTGGACCACCAGAATCAACCAAGAGTTACCTTAATATACCGTCCATCATCAGTGCAGCTGAAGTAACTGATGCTATGGCGATTCATCCTGGGTATGGATTTTTAGCAGAAAATGGAGATTTTGCTGAACAAGTTGAAGAAAGTGGTTATGTATTTATTGGACCTAAAGCTGAGACCATTAAGACAATGGGCAATAAACTTAACGCAAAAGAAGCCGTTAAAGAAGTTGGTATCAAGTGTATACCCGGTTCCGATGATGCTCTTACAGATGATATGGATTACAGCTATAAACTTGCTGATGAAATTGGATATCCTGTCTTAATTAAAGCTGCTGCAGGTGGAGGTGGAAAAGGAATGAAAGTAGCACACACAAAAGCCAATCTTCAACATGCCATAGATATTACAAAGGCTGAGTCAAAAGCAGCATTTGGAGACGATACTATCTTTCTAGAAAAGCTATTAGAGCATCCAAGACATATTGAATTTCAAGTTATAGCTGATAATTTTGGCAATGTAGTGTGCTTGGGAGATAGAGATTGCTCCATGCAAAGAAGTCATCAAAAGGTTGTTGAAGAAGCTCCAGCGCCAGGAATACCTAAAGAAAAAAGAGAAGAAATGATCGATAAATGTATTTCATTTTGCCAACATATTGGTTATCAAAATGCGGGAACTTTGGAATTTCTTTATCAAGATGGGGAATTCTACTTCATTGAAATGAATACGAGGCTTCAAGTAGAGCATCCAGTGACTGAACTAATAACTGGGATTGATATTGTGAAAGAACAAATCAAAATAGCAAATAATCTCCCCTTGTCAGTCAAACAAGAAGATGTCCTTATCAAGGGTCATGCTATTGAATGTAGAATTAATGCAGAAGATTCACAAACATTTATCCCATCGCCTGGGAAAGTCACCTTATGGCATACACCAGGTGGACCTGGAGTCAGAGTTGATAGTCATATCTATACTGGTTATGAGGTTCCTCCTTATTATGATTCAATGATTGCAAAAGTAATCACTCATGCCAACACAAGGCAATCAGCAATCACAAGAATGGGTATCGCACTATCAGAAATGGTGATTGAAGGCATCAAAACGAATAAAGATCTACAAATTCAGATTATGGAAGACAATGCCTTTAAAAGAGGTGGAATGGACATTCACTACCTAGAAAAAAAATTAAAACTCTGATTTTTATATTTTCATTAACAAATCTAACTGACTCCATGATATAGTTTTTATAGCTTAATTTTTAAGCAATTCATTAAATTAGAAATGCATTAATTTGTGAAAGGAAAATATTCTCTGTGATAAAAAAAGTAAAGAAAAACAACAAATTTAAAAGACTTAATGGCACTCTGAAAAACTCAACTGAATCTGCACTCGATAAATATTTCAAAACACTCAATGGCACTAAACCTGATAATTTATATAATTTAGTTATTAGGGAAGTTGAGGCACCCTTAATGAAAAAAATTATGGAATACACAGAAAACAATCAAACTCAAGCATCTAAGATTCTTGGCATTAATAGAACCACATTAAGAACCAAGCTTAAAGAATATAAACTAATTAAGTAATTAACCTTTAGCAATGGGTAAAGATAAAAATACTAAAATAAAAAATGCATTGATCAGTGTCTCCAACAAAGATCAATTAGAGCTATTAACTCAGTCTTTAAATGAATTAGGTATAAATATTATTTCAACAGGAGGAACTGCCTCATTCATTGATAATCTTGGAATTAAAGTTAAAAAAGTTTCTGATATTACTGGGTTTCCAGAAATAATGGATGGAAGAGTAAAGACATTGCACCCAAAAATCTACGGTGGTCTATTAAATAGAAAAGAAATTGATGATGCTACCCAAGAAGAGCATTCGATTCAAAACATAGATCTAATTATTGTTAATCTATATCCATTTGAGAATACAATAGCCAGAGAAGACTGTAATGATGAAATGGCCATAGAAAATATTGATATTGGTGGTCCTGCAATGATCAGAGCTTCTGCTAAGAATTTTTACACTAAAACAATTGTTACAGACCCCAATGACTATGACCTAATTATAAAAGAACTGAAAATGAACTCTGGAAGTACATCATTTGAAGTTAGGAAAAACCTGTCATTGAAAGCTTTTAGATACACAGCAGACTATGACGAGAGTATCTATAACTATTTTAATACAATAAATAATAACTCCTCCCAAAAGAAAATAATAGACATGCATTTGTCACAGATAAAAGAATTGAGATACGGAGAAAATCCACATCAAAAAGCAGGTCTATACACTCAAGGAGAAACAAGTGAAAGTAGTTTAACTGGAGCGCATGTCTATCAAGGTAAACCTCTTTCGTATAATAATCTATTGGATGCCAATACAGCGTTAAGATGCGTTCAAAGTTTTAATGAGCCCTCATGCGTCATTGTTAAGCATGTCAACCCATGTGGTGTAGCATCAGATGATAATCTAATGAATGCTTATGATAAAGCATTTAAAACAGATCCAGAGTCTGCATTCGGAGGTGTGATTTCAGTTAACAGAGAAGTTGATTATAAGTTAGCAAAAAAAATCATAGACAATCAGTTTCTTGAGTTAATTATTGCCCCAAGCTTTGATAATCAAGCGTTAGAAGTTTTTTCAATCAAAAAAAATATTAGAGTGATCAGTATTAAGAGCTTTGCAAAGAATGCAATTGATTTTCAGATTCAGTCGATTGATGGGGGTTTCTTAATACAAGAGGATGACAGTAAAGATATTGATATAAATAACCTTAAGGTAGTTACAAAGAAAAAACCTTCAAACAGTGAAATTCAAGATATGATATTTGCATGGACGGTTGGTAAATATGTGAAATCTAATGCCATCGTTTTTGCTAAAAATAATCAGACAATTGGTATCGGTGCGGGACAAATGAGCAGAGTAAACAGTGCAAAAATAGCGAGCCTAAAAGCAATTGATGCAAATCTCGGAACTAAGGGTTGTGTGATGGCTTCAGATGGATTTTTTCCCTTTAGTGATAGTATTGCAATGGCCTCTGATTATGGAATATCTTCCATCATTCAGCCGGGTGGATCAATCAGAGACAATGAGGTGATAGCAGAAGCAGATGCAAATAATATTTCAATGGTTTTCACGGGAATTAGACACTTTAGACATTAAGCTAATATGAATAATGAATATAAAGTTCTGGTGGTGGGTAATGGTGGAAGAGAACATGCATTTACCTGGAAACTCTCACAATCAAAACACGTAAAATCTATCTACGTTGCTCCAGGTAATGCAGGGACAGAAAGAGAAGAGAAAACAAGAAACATTGATATTGATTCAAGTGACATAGATTCACTACTTAATTTTGCTAAAAAAGAAAACATAGATCTAACCATTGTTGGTCCAGAAAACCCTCTTGTGAAAGGGATTGTTGACCTCTTTACAGAACATGGGGTTAAATGTTTTGGCCCGTCTTCAGATGCAGCTCAATTGGAAGGTTCTAAATCTTATGCAAAAGATTTTATGAAGAAATATTCTATTCCTACAGCAGAGTATGAAGTATTTACCGATCATGATAGTGCAAAAGAATATTTAAATAATTGTTCTTATCCCATTGTTATTAAAGCCAATGGACTAGCAGCTGGTAAAGGAGTCACAATTGAAGAAAACATCAATACTGCATTGGTAACCATTGGTTCTTTTATGAAAGATGAGACGTTTGGGTCAGCTGGAAAAACAGTTGTTATAGAGGAATTCTTAGTTGGTGAAGAAGCAAGTTTTATTGCTATTGTAGATGGTCATAATATCCTTCCTTTAGCGACCTCTCAAGATCATAAAACTATAGGTGAGGGAGATATTGGCCTAAATACTGGAGGCATGGGTGCTTATTCTCCAGCACCAATCATTACTGAAGAATTGCATGAATATGTTATGCATAAAATCATGCGACCGACAGCGGATGGATTAATCAAAGAAGGTTTCTCATACAGAGGATTTCTTTATGCAGGATTAATGATACATAACGATGAAGTAAAAGTTTTAGAATACAACTGTAGATTTGGCGATCCTGAAACACAGCCAATTATGATGAGATTGGAATCAGATTTTATAGAGTTACTAGAATCATCTTTTGATAATACTATTGCTGATTTTCCAATTAGTTGGAAAAAAGAATCGTCATTAGGAGTGGTTATGTCGAGTAAAGGTTACCCCGAAAAATATAAAACAGGTTATGCAATTAAGAATATTGATACTGAAAAAAATAGTATTGATACGAAAATCTTCCATTCAGGCACGACTATAAATAATGGTGAGATTGTTACTTCTGGTGGAAGAGTTCTGTGTGTAACATCTTTAGGGGATTCAATAGAGGCTGCAAAGATTAAATCGTATGAAGCTGTTTCAAAAATTAATTGGGATGGATGCTATTACAGAAAAGATATAGGAAATAAGGCAATTAAATAAATGACTATTTCTTCATAGATTCAAAGAATTCTTTATTGGTTTTAGTATCCTTCATTTTACTCATTAGAAACTCAACGGCTGCAATCTCATCCATATCATGAACCACTTTTCGAAGTACCCACATTTTCTGTAACTCATCAGGATCTACTAACAAGTCTTCTCGTCTAGTGCCTGATCTATTGATATGAATAGCAGGATACACTCTCTTTTCTGCAATTCTTCTATCCAAATGAATTTCCATATTACCAGTGCCTTTGAATTCCTCAAAAATCACATCATCCATTCTTGATCCTGTATCAACAAGTGCTGTAGCAATAATCGTTAAGCTTCCACCCTCTTCTATATTTCTAGCTGCACCAAAGAATCTTTTAGGTTTTTGTAAAGCATTAGCATCTACTCCACCTGTTAATACCTTTCCTGAAGATGGAGCAACAGTATTATAGGCTCTCGCTAGTCTGGTGATTGAATCAAGGAGTATAACGACATCTTTTTTATGTTCGCAAAGTCTTTTTGCTTTTTCTAAAACCATATCAGCAACTTGGACATGTCTTGAGGCGGGTTCATCAAAAGTACTGGAGACTACTTCTCCTCTTACTGTTCTAATCATGTCTGTAACTTCTTCGGGCCTCTCATCTATCAATAATACTATAAGGTGAGCATCTGGATAATTCGAAGTAATGGATGATGCAACATTTTGCAATAAGATTGTCTTACCTGCTTTAGGAGGAGAAACAATTAAACCCCTTTGACCTCTACCTACAGGTGATGCAAGGTCAATCATTCTTGCTGTTAAATCTTCTAAACTTCCAGTTCCTTGTTCAAGCTTGAATCTCTCTTCAGGGAAATAAGGTGTTAAATTCTCAAATAAAACCTTTGATCTCACATTTTCTGGATCTTCAAAATTTATCTCAGATACTTTCATTAAAGCAAAGTACCTTTCATTATCTTTAGGTGGCCTAACAGAACCTGAAACAGTATCACCCGTTCTAAGGTTAAATCTTCTAATTTGTGTTGGAGATACATAAACATCATCAGGTCCAGCAATATAAGAAGTATCAGCAGATCTTAGAAAACCAAAACCATCCTGTAAAATCTCTAAAACTCCTTCTCCAAAAATACTTTTATCATCAGCAGAATGAGCTTTTAATATTGCAAAAGTTATGTCTTGTCTTCTTGCTCTGGTTATATTTTCAATATTCATCTCTTCAGCTGTTGCTTGAAGTTGCGTGATAGATTTTTTTCTTAGCTCCGGAAGACTCAAAACATCATCTCCTTCTAATTCAGATTTAGAGATTGTATCTTCATCAGTAAAAGTAGGAGCTCTGTCTCTGTCTTGGAAACCCTTTTTATGTCTTGGATTTCTTCTTCTCCCTTTTTGGTGATTTTTATTATGTGCGTTATTAGGCATTATATGTTTCCGTTAATAAATTCTGTAAGTTGAGCTTTTGAAGCTGCACCAATATGTTGTGCTTTAACTTCCCTAGCATTAATAATAATAAGTGTTGGTATGCTCCTAATTGAATATTTAACAGCTATTTCACCATTCTTATCGACATCAACTTTTACTATTTTTATCTTATTTTCAAGCTCTTGGGATAACTCCTCTAGGATAGGTCCAATCATTTTACATGGGCCACACCACTCAGCTGTAAACTGCATTAAAACAGGTATAGGAGATTCTAAAACATCTTTATGAAATTCTTGGTCAGTTGTATGTGAAACGCTCATTAACTAGGTATTATTAATATATAATTGTTTTGGTAGATAGGTTATTTCAAAATTATTTTTGGTTAAGTGCCCTGAAAAGGACTTGATAATAGATATTTTCCTTTTTAAAGAATATTTTGCAAGCTTTTTTAGTACTTTTTCTTTAATATTTAATCAATATCTATATATTACATACACTTATAACATAATTTAAACTTCGATAAACATCATATATGCATGATAATTCACATAATTTAGAATTAATATATAAATTAATCGCAATTGCAAAAGAGGCTGGAGAGGCTATTCTAGAAGTCTATAATTCAGATTTTGATTATCAAATGAAAGAAGATTCATCTCCATTAACAAAAGCAGATACAATATCTCATAATATTATTTCTAAGAAACTCAAAGAACTTACACCTGAAATTCCAATTCTTTCAGAAGAAGATTCTGATATACCCTTTGAGATCAGATCAAAATGGATAAAATATTGGCTGATAGACCCACTAGATGGTACAAAAGAATTTATTAAAAAAAATGGTGAATTTACAGTAAATATAGCCCTGATAGAAAATTGCAGACCAATTTTAGGAGTTATATTTATGCCTGTTTCATCAGAAACATTTTGGGGCTCTAAAGATAATGGATCTTTCTATAAAAAAAATAATAAAATCGTTCAAATGAATGTTACCAAGGATAAAAATAATGATTTGCTTAAAATAGCTACTAGCAGATCTCACCCAAGTAACGATTTGGATAACTTTCTAAAAAGATTTTCTCGTTATGAAATTATAAAAGCTGGAAGCTCAATAAAATTTTGCTTAGTGGCATTAGGTAAAGCAGATATTTATCCAAGGCTCAGTCCTACATGTGAATGGGATATAGCAGCTGGTCATGCAATTGCAGAAAATGCTGGTGCAACACTAATAAATATAGATGGAAGTGAAGTACTTTATAATAGAAAAGAAAGCTACTTGAATAATAGTTTTTTTGTCTTTAATGATTTATTAAAAAACCATAATATTAACCCTGAAACTGCTCTACTTAAGAAATAATATGAAAGAACTAATCAATAAACAAATCCAAGAAAATATAGATGCGTCACAAAAATTGCTAAATGAAGATCTATTAAAATATTCAATTGAAAGAGCTACTCAATTTTGCCTATCTTCTTTAACGAATAATGGAAAACTAATGCTTTTAGGAAATGGTGGCTCAGCTGCAGATTGTCAACATTTGGCTGCTGAATTTGTTACAAGACTCAATTTTGATAGACCAAGTCTATGTGCTATTGCCTTAACTACAGATACTTCTGTTATGACTGCTATTAGTAATGATTATGACTATGATCAAGTTTTTTCTAGGCAGTTAAAAACTATAGGTAGTGATGGGGATACGTTAATAGCAATAAGCACTAGTGGGAATTCTAATAATGTTATTACTGCTGCAAAACTAGCTAATGAAATGAAAATAAATGTTATTGGTCTTACAGGAGAAAAAATCTCTAAATTACATGATCACTCAGATGTGATTCTAAATGTTCCTAGTAGTGATACCGCAAGAATACAAGAAATGCATATCTTAATAGGTCATATTATATGTACTTTAGTGGAAAAAGAATTATTTGAAGACCTTAGACCTTTGAAAAAATGATATTCAACTTACTCTCTGTTTACCATCTCTATACTGTCTGTAATTCCATGATCATGCTTAAAGCCTGAAACATTCTCAATAAATACTTTCTCAATCGTCTCATAATCATACTCACTACAAGCGATCGTTAAAGTTTCTAAATGCACTTGTAAATCCTCCCAAATAGTCTCTTCCTCCTCAGCCATCATAATTTTCTTATGATCTGTTGGTATTAGTTGTGAGCCTCTACTTTTTAATTCTTCATAGAGTTTTTCACCAGGTCGCAATCCGGTAAAAAGAATCTCAATATCACCCTCTGGATTACCTTCATTCTTTACAGTTCTTCCACTTAATCTAATCATATCCTCTGCTAACTGTGCAATCTTAATTTGTTCACCCATATCTAAAACAAAAATATCTCCACTAGTGCCCATAGCACCAGATTGGATGACCAATTGAGATGCTTCCTCTATTGTCATAAAATAACGAATGATGTTTGGGTCTGTAACTGTTACAGGTCCCCCTTGTTTAATTTGTTTCTCAAAAAGTGGTACGACTGATCCTGAGGAACCAAGAACATTGCCAAATCTTACAATACTAACCCTTGTATTAATGTTCTCTTGACTCTTACTGATTAATGCTTTTGATTTTAAAATAAGTTCTGCGAAACGTTTGGTGGCACCCATTATATTTGTAGGTCTCACTGCTTTATCGGTGGAGATAAATACAAAGCTATTTACTCCGCAATTGATAGCAGCATTTATACAAGACAGGGTCCCAAAAATATTAACTTTTACAGCCTCTATAATATTTTTTTCTACTAAGGGAACATGTTTGTAAGCTGCTGTATGGTATATGGTATTTATTTTAAAACTCTGGAAGACTTTATCCAAGTTACTGCCATCATATACATTTCCAACCATAGGAATAATTTCAGTTTCACAATCACTATCAGATAAATCCCTTTCTATTAAATACAGTGCATATTCGCTGATATCAAATAGAACTAATTTATTAGGTTTTTGCCGAATAATTTCCCTACAAAGCTCTGAACCTATCGATCCTCCTGCACCAGTAACTAATATATTTCTCTTTTCAATATCTCTTTTTAGAAGAATATCATTTGGTTTTCTTGCTGATCTTCCCAATAAATCATCTATTTTTATTTTTTTAAGATCGGAGACAGATACCCTTCCCTCAACTAAATCTGATAAGTCTGGCAGTGATCTTATTTCCAATGCATATTTTTTTAGTGTTTGTAATATTAATTGTTTCTCTGACTTCAATAATGAGGGGAGTGCTAAAAAAATATGTGTAATTAATTTTTTTTCAATTAGCTTGGAAATCATTGAAGGACTGTAAACTTTTCTTCCCTCAATATCCAAACCATGAAGCTTAGGATCATCATCAATAAATCCTATAATCTTTGTTTCTGGACTATACTCTATGGCCGACTTTAGCTGGATGCCTGCTGCTCCCGCTCCATAAATGAGTGCTTTTGTCGGTTGTGCATCCTCTTCTGTTAAGACCCAACGAATTAAGATTCTTACACCACCCACTAAATAAATACTAAGCAGCCAATTGATAGTTAGAAAATCATAGGGTTTATTTACAACTTCAGTAGCCAATACAAGCATAAACCAAAAGATAGTATAGACCGTTACCCCTATCATAATAATCCTAATACTCTGATATCCACTATACCTAACCATAGATCGATATAAACCAAAGCTATAAAATATTGGTAAAGCTATAAGAGGAGCCATAATCATGAGTAATTTTGTTTCATTAGTTGGTGCAAAATAAAACTCATTGAGTCTAATTGACAAGGCTATCCAAAAAGAAAAAGTTAACACTAAGTAGTCCACAATCATAAGTAATAGATTTTTTATTGATCTATTCATCCCTATAAGATGGCTAATATACTTTAAAAAGAAAGATCTCATGAAAAGGTTAATTATGATTTAAGCTATCATTCTTATGACATACAAGGCTTCACCAAAACCAAAACCTGATTGTGTACCACGAAATTCTGCTAACGCTCTTACAGCCCTGATTGAGCGAGGGCCTGACTCTTCGTCTATTTGTGACTTGTAGCATCTCAAAGCGTTGAGCTTATTATCAATAAAATTATCAATATCAACTACTAAATTTGGAGTAAAGTTTGGTTCAATATAAGGAGCATTCCAATGTGTCTCAGATAAGGTTTCATAGGCTGCTACTAGTTCTATATCTTTCCCATAATTTACTGGTCTGGTTGCAACCATAGCACTTTCAAATATGAGTTTATGATCAATATGACGATCTGGGAAAGGACAGAATACAATATTTGGCTTATAGTCTGATAACACTTTAGAAATCTTCATATTCAATGAACTGATTGGCTCATCACCAATCATCGTTGCTGGTATCTCTAGAAAGTGTGAATTCTGAACGCCAAGTATTTCAAATGCATTTTTTGCCTCTCTGAATGTTTCTTCATAATCTTCACGATTATATAAAGGGGGTAGATGACCAGAGATAGTCAAAATAAAAACATCATCTCCATTAAATATATGTTTTGAAATTGTTCCACCTAGTCCCAATGTTTCATCATCAGGATGAGGGCTGATTACTAATATTCGTTTTTTCATAAGCTTTCTTAAAAATCATAATACTAAGTATGAGTTACTAATCATATTCTTTTTTAATTACCCTCGTTTCTGGCATTGGAATAATAAATGAACCTCCCAATTCTAGATACTCTTGGTGTTTAGACATTATTGACTCTGCAAAGTTCCAGGCAAGGATTATTAAATAATCAGGTTTCTTAGTATATATATGGGATGCATCATAAACAGGAATATGTATCCCTGGTGAATAGAGACCTTGTTTAAGTGGGTTATCATCCACAATAAAATCAATTTGCGTCTTATTAATCTGGAAATGATATGACAAAGTAGTTGCTTTTGTAGGTGCTCCAAAAGCTGCTATTGTTTTACCTGATTCTTTAATATCTTTGATAAGATCCTGAAAATTATCCCTTACTTTGTTTATCTGATTTTCAAAATGTTTATATGTTTCTGGCTTATGAAGACCCATTTTACTTTCTAGTTTTTCTAACTCAGATAATGAAACATCTATAGGTCTCTTACCACCCTTTCTTTGAATAAATACTCTGATTGATCCGCCTTGTGGTGTTATTCTTTCCACTCTAAATAATTCTAAATCAAATCTTGAAAATAATTTATGTAATGGCTTTACTGTATGAAAATCAACATGCTCATGATAAATAGTATCAAACCATTTATTTTCAAATACATCTAGAAAATAACCAACTTCCATTATGAATACTCCATCGTCTTTCAAAAGCATAGATACTCCAGATATAACACTATCTAAATCATCTATATGGGCACATGCATTATGCGATGTTATCAAGTCAGCTTTACCATGTTCTATGATAATTTCTTCAGCAATGGAGGATGAAAAAAAATCTGGTATTGTATTTATTCCATTTGAATTAGCAATCTCAGCTATTTTAACTGCCGGATCAATACCTAATACAGTCATCCCTAATTGCTTAAAATATTTTAAACAGGTCCCATCATTTGAGCCAATATCTATAATTAAGGAAGATTTCTTAATGTCTAACAGGTTGATAGCATATTTAGCATAACTAGATAAATGTTCTACAAATACAGGAGATGTTGAGGAAACATAAGAGTAGTCATTTTGAAAAAGAAATTGAGGATCAACGACATGACCTAACTGAATATGATGACAAACATTACAGAAATAAAGATCCAATGGAAAAACCTCTTCTAATTTATCCATTTGATCCCCTGAAATAAAATTATTACCTGGAGGAGTTGGCGTTAGCTCAACTACTTTTTGGATATCAAATGATAGGCAAATTCTGCATGAATTTTTTTTTAAGCAGGATTTTTTTTTCATATGTTGATTTCTTCAGGATCAATTAATTGTATTCTTACTACATCGCTCTCATAGGTTTCTTGGTCTCTTGGGTTTCTGCTAGCTACAACTAAAAGTGTATCTTGTGTGAATATACATGCATGATCTTCCATTGGTGGCGTAAAAACCATTTCACCAGCTTGAAATTTCTCCAACTTTATAGGCTCATCACTTCCATGAGGTCTGTAGTGATAATCAAATGAACCAGAAACTGTAAACATATAATGCCAATCTGTAAAATGATTATGATTGGATCTTAATGCACCTTTTTTTGAGAAAATCATGGATAAGTTTTTCATTGGAAAATTAAGTAATGACTGAATATAACCACGATCATCTTCAAAAGGCTCTTCCAGTTCTATTTTTGGTGACGTTGGCCACATTGTTTCATCATCTAAATGAATATCCTTAAATTTATACATTCTAATTTTCCTTTAACTTTTAATTAATTTACTTTAATTTTTTCCAAAATTGTTGCCAATTTTAAAATATTGCTTTTTTGCTGGTTAATTTTTTCCTCACTATCAATAACTTTCGAAAAATAATCTAACATCCATTTGAAATGATTAGCTGAAGGAAGGTCTGTTTTGGAATAATTACCATTCGTATCCCTCATTTCAAAGTATGGAGTATACTCTTTATTTTTAGAGAATATTCTATTGGAATGTAAATTATTCTTCGTACCCCAAATATTAACCTCATTAGTATAAGCAGTATCATAGCTCCAATTGAGAAAACAATTGATATTGGAATCAATCAAAATATGCGTAATGCCGGATACATCATAAGATAATTCATCATTAATAATAATCTTACTTGTTACCACTTCAATAGAATTATTATCAAATAATGAGAGTATTAAAGATATTGGATAGATACCCACATCCATTAGACAGCTTGCACCTAATGATTGATTATCTCTAAATCCTGGATTATCTAATGTTGGGAGACAAAAGTTAGCTTGGATAATACTGATAGCACCTAAATGATCTTTTCTAATCATCTTCTTAAGCTCAATGAACTGTGGATGATATTGATACATTAAGGATTCACAGACGGCTAGATTTTTTTTCTCTGCAAAATTTACTAATTGAAGAGTCTCAGATAGATTGGTAGTTAAAGGCTTTTCACACCATAAGTGTTTACCTGAGGCTAATATTTTCATACCTTGATCAAAATGGAGTCCAGGAGGAGTAGATAGAATTATTGCATCAATCAATGGATCTGCGAGCATGTCATTTGAGTCATTCCATGATGAGCATTTATATTCTCCAGATATCTGGCTCACTGCTTGTGAGTTTCTTGAAAAAATTCCATATAGTGTGACTTGATCAGAATCTAGAATGGCTGGTATGAGATTGTTTTTCGCATGGCTACCCAGGCCCCATATTACAATATTTTTAGCCTTTTTCTTCATTACTTAACTTCTCTTTTTTAAGACAATGATTATTTTTTTGGTCGATTCCAATTATCTATTGTTTTTTGTTTTGTTCTGGCCAAAGTCAATTTTTCTGAAGGAACATCATCCGTAATAATTGAGCCAGAACCAATTGTTGATGATTTCCCAACTTTAACAGGTGCTATTAAAAAAACACCTGATCCAATAAATGCTGAATCCTCTATGTATGTTTTTTGTGTTTCAACACCATCATAATTACAAGTGACACAACCTGCCCCAATTATTACATTGTCTCCTATTTCAGAATCTCCAATATAAGATAGATGATTAATTTTAGCATTAGATCCGATAGTTGATTTTTTAATCTCAACGAAGTTACCAATTTGTGAGTCCCTCCCTATGAATGTGTCAGGTCTAATTCTTGCATATGGACCTATGGAACTATTGATATTAATTTCACAGCCATTTAATCTACTATGACTCTTAATGATAGTTCCACTTCTTATAATGCAGTCCTTCAAAAAGCAATTGCTTTCAATTATTACTCCATCTTCCAAAGTTACACTCCCTGCAAAAATAATATTTCTTTCTATCTTAATTTTACCCTTAGTAATTAACTCACCTCTAACCTCAATCGTATTTGGAAAAAGTATATCTACTCCACTTGATAGGAGTTTTTGAATATAAATAAAATTATTTATTCTGCATAGAATATGAGAGATATTTTTTTTAAAAAAGTTCATTTTAGTTACCAAATCATCATCTATTTGAGTATAAAGGTCCATACTTAAAGGTAAAGCCAATAACTGGAATAATTGCAATAAGGTAGATAAAGAAACCGAAATCATTTCTATAGATTGAAACCAGTGATAATGGTAACAACCAAAATATATGTAAAATAATAGAGATCATTGTCACTTTTTTATGATCATCCAATACTCTTGCAAGATTCTGATATGCATTACTTCTATGTGGCTTATACCAATTTTTTGATAGCTTAATTCTCAGCATTGTAGTGACTGTAGGTTCAGTAAATAAATGCCCAAATAAAATTGACCAGGTCCAAAAACTAAGATGGCCATCTACTATAGTTTTGATGACCAAACATGCAAGAATATAGCCAAAAAATAAACTTCCTGAATCACCCATAAATATCGATGCTGGTGGATAATTAAACATTAAAAAAGCAATACAAACTGGAATTAACAGCAATAAAAAAATCACATTATCATTAAAACCCTGAGTAAGGATAATTAACAAACTGGCAGTGAGTGATATCAAAATAACCCCACTAGTAAGCATTCCATCTATTCCATCCATAAAATTTATAGCATTTGAAAACCACACTAGAAGAAACCATGAAAATAATATGAAAGGCCATGTTAATGAGTGCATATAGGGCTCAAAGTAATCAAAGATCTCCTTACCAAAGATATATAATATCCATACTCCTAAGAAAACCTGTAAAGCCAATTTAGCTTTAGCTGATATATCATTAATATCATCATAAAATCCAAATAATGTTGTAATCAGCCCTCCAAAAATAATATAGATAATAGAATTATATGAATCAGTTTCAAGGTAATAAATCATGAGTATCAATGAAGCAATATAAACTAATGCAATAATTAATCCTCCACCTGTGGGTGTTGGATTCTTATGAGATGATCTATGATTTGGCTCTGCAATAGATATATTAATCCTGCTCACATAAGCTCTAAATAGATAAGAAAACAAGAGAGTAATTATGAAACTAGCAGTAAATAGATTTAGAATGAACCAATGATTCTCTAAAAAATCTAACACAATGATTGCTTCTTATTCATTTATTGTTATTTGACTGCCCAACTGCTCAATATCAATTATAGGCAAAGCTGTCATATCTCTTTGTTTAAGATCTTCTGATAGAGAGATAGCTCTAAAGTCAGTAACTAACTTTATCAATTTTTCTTTTGAGCCCTTAAGCCCAATATAGGTTTTAAAATATTTAATTGGTGACATCTTAATTCTAGGCTGATTATCATCAAAATCTCTTGGGTGAAAATAAGTCATTCTATAAGATTTTCTTTTTAACAATTGTCTAATAATCTGATAGGGCAACAACCTAAAGTAACCCCCTCCACAAGTTGCAAAAGATACATTTAGAATATCCGTAATACTAATAGGATATTCCAATAAAGTACCAGATGATGTTTCTATAAAAAAGGGTTCATTGATCTTAATTCCTGATATACCTCCAAGGCTATGATTTCCTTGGAATAAGGATAAATCATATCTTATTCCTCTTTCAATGAGTAGCTCAAGAGCCCATTTTGTCTGATCATTTATACTAAATGCAGGTGCTCTGTATATTTCAATCTGTTTTTCAGTGATATTCTCTAAAATAGCTAATGATTTATTTAAATCTTCCTTAAACTGATCATAAGATTGATTATATATAAGTTCATGAAAATAGGAGTGACTTCCAATATCATGTCCTTGTTTGCTGATTTCTTTTATTACCTCAGGATATTCCTTTGCAATCCAGCCTAGAACTAAGAATGTTGCTTTGATATTCTTTGAATTAAGTAGCTCCAATAAAAAGCTTATATTGTCTTTGAACCTTTTTTCATGATTGCTCCATTCATCAATGGTATCGTCAGCCAAACAAAGATGGAACCATTCTTCTAAATCAAAAGTTAATATTATTGAATCATTCATCTAAATTTCTTAACTTCCTTAGTAAATATATCTAGTTAGTAATGGACCAAGTCTTCTAATAATAAATTGAGGACAGTATTTCCATATATTGGTTAAAAAGGTTAAGCTCTCAACTCTTAATTTTCTTGGTGTCCCATAATTCCATGATAACTGTATCTCTTCTGAACCCCATTGCTTTTTAAATTTTAATGATCCAGTATTTTTAGTTGCTCTACCAAAAGAAAATACCTTCATACCATTAGTAATACAATAATTTATCATCTCCCAATATAAAAGCATATTAGGTGCCAAATGATTGTATTCTTTTAGTGTTGCAGCCCATGTTACTTCAGAAAAATCTTTAAAAGATAACACAATACTTGAGCCAATTATTTGATTGTCCTTCCTTACTGAAAAGACCTTTACCATGCCTCCATGATAATTATCTTGGATTTCATGGAAAAATTCCAATGGGAGATGAGGTGAACCGAGTCTATGCATACTAATTAGATAGATTGAAAAAAATTCGTCAATAGATGCCTCTTCAACTCTTAAACCATTTTTCTCAGCTTTTCTGATTTGACTTCTTAACTTACTAGTAAATTTTTTAAATTGTTGTTCTGAATCACGCTCCAACTCAAGAAAGCATGCTACTTTATCCTCAAATACATAATCAGTTATCTTCTTAAAGTCCCTTATCAGAAAATCCCCTTTATATTTAGCTTTCAATGAGTTTATGAAGTCCAAATACTCATGACTTGAAATTTGATTTCTTCCTATATATCCACCATATGAAAAGTGTGGCACTGAAACTGCCTTATTCCCAATAATCAATAATGGAATAAAACCCTCAATTTTATGATCCTTCATATAAATTAGTATTTCTTTTTTATAATTGAAAGAAGAGCAAAGGATATCCAATAGATTGAGATTATGTCCGGTGGTCACCAAATCATTAGTATCAGCAATAATATCTTCCAATTCCCTCTTTGCATTAATTTGGGAATCGCTACTGAGTTCGGAAAAATAATGTATTGTAGAGTTTTTTGAATTAAACATAGAATGAAGCTTGATAGCCTTAAATTAATACTAATTATTAATCATTGTACTGTTTCCAAACGACTCTGTTTATAAAATCAACATGGCTAAGAATGATCCTCACAACTTTATCTGAGACATTATCAGACTTATAATCATCAACTGTTGAAAATTTAGTACCGGACTGGCTCTGCAGTATATTGATAGCATCTTTGACCCTTGATAAATTTAGCCCTGTCATCATAACAGTGCCTTCTTCCATGCCTTCTGGTCTCTCATGGCTATCTCTAATATTGAGCGAATCTAGCCCTAAAATAGACGTTTCCTCAGTAATGGTTCCACTATCTGAAAGAACAGCAATTGAATGAATCTGTAGATTCACATAATCACTAAAGTTTAAAGGTTTTGAGAGTTCTACACTTTTACTAATCTCATAACCACTAGCCTCTATTCGTTTCCTTGTTCTTGGATGAGTAGAGAAGAGAACTTTTTTATTCAACTTGTCACCCAAATAATTCAGAATACTCACTAATTTATTTAAACGAGAATCGATATCTACATTTTCTTCTCTATGACAACTAATTAAAAAATAATCCCTCTCTTTAAGATCCATTTTAGATAGAATATCTGAACGTTCTATTTTTGAATTATAGTAACTAAGTACCTCATTCATAGGGCTGCCAGTTTTAATAATCTGATTTATGGGTATCCCCTCATTAACAAGATAATCTCTTGCTATAGTGCTATATGGCATATTGATATCACTGATATGATCAATAATTTTTCTATTTATTTCCTCTGGTACTCTTTGATCAAAGCATCTATTACCAGCTTCCATATGAAAAATAGGTATATGCCTCTTTTTTGCTGGTATAGCTGATAAAGTACTATTTGTATCGCCCAGAATTAAGACTGCATCAGGCTTTAGCTCATCTAAAAGCTTGTCGACTTTCTGAATCACTTCTCCTATATATTCTGAAGGATTCGTCGATGCTGCACCTAGATAATAATCTGGTGCATCTAACTCCAGATCCTCAAAAAAGATTTCATTAAGTTCATAATCATAATTCTGTCCTGTATGAATGAGCTTATGATCAAAAGATTCATTGAGCTTACTAATTACTCTTGAGAGCCTAATAATCTCTGGTCTAGTTCCTAAAATGGTTACAACCTTTAGTTTTTTATCCATTTAAACCTCTTCAAAATATGTATCTGGATTATTCTCATTATAAAAAACATTTGACCAAAATAGTGTGATTAGATCTGACGATCCTGTATTAGTAATATTATGTGTTAGATAAGTTGGTATATCTATATATGTTGGATTATCTCCTGAAACATCATAAGTAGTTACCTCATCTGAGAAAATTCTTCTAAGACTAACCACAGCATTACCATTGATGACTATAAAGCGTTCAAATTTATCAATATGATAATGATTTCCTCTTGTAATCCCCGGCTTTGTAGTTGAAGCAAAAGTTAATCCATATTGTTCTGTTTTCATAGCCTCAAATAATGAGCCCCTATGATCAGAATGGAGCATAAAGTTTCTTGGATAATAGCTCTCATCTAAGTAGGATCTGAAAGTATTAAACAGTTGTGAATCAATCTTTTTTTCAACATTTGGAATAATATTATTCTTATAAGAATTGGATAATTGAATCAGTTTGTCCCTAACTTCACTTACGTTAATCAATAAACCTTCTAGGTATTGTTCCCCAGTCTTTTTCTCAAGAATAATATTATAGATGCCTTTTGCAACATCATGGGCATGCAAAAGATTTAATGCCTTATCCTTGATAATTTTTGTCTCTTCATTATTGGCTAGCTGATAACAAAAAGAAGATATCACACTATTGTAAAATGGTTTACCGAACTCTCCAAATACATGGGGTATCACTAAATTAGTAAAAGAAGATTTGCTATCCTTACACCATTGTTCTAGATAACTGGAGCATTCTTTTTTTGATATGGAGTAAGCTGCATTTGGATTTAACTCAATATGAGTTGAAGAAGCAAAAATTAAATGTGGTTTAGTGCTTGCACTATCACATGATTCGGTCAATAACTTAGAAATATTCATATTTATATCTCTAATATCTTCATCAGCACCAACATTTTTATCTGCTAGATGCACGATGACATCTAAATCTTCAGAAAATCTCAGTAATGCCTCTTCAGACTGAAATGTTTCTCTAGTTGCTAACTTTAGCTCTGTATTCTCAACATTTTTGAGAAATACTCTTAAGTGATAGCCAATAAGACCATTGCTCCCTGTTATACCAATTTTTTTCATTTCAATATTTTTTAAATATAATTATATAACTATTCAGCTACTAACATTGCTACTATCTTTGAATAATCCGTCTAATTTTTCGAGTGATGTTTTAAGCTGAAAATTTTTCAAATAATAATTCCTTCCATTTTTGCCCATTTTCTCGAGATCACTAGATGTCATTGCTTTCATTTCTTTAACGGCTCTTATTAGACCTTCTTTGCTCTCACTTTCAACCGATATACCTGACTTAGACTCATTGATAATTCTAGAAGACTCACCATCGATCATCGCAATAATTGGCTTTGCACTTGCCATATACGATTGGACTTTTCCTGGAAGTGTCAATGCATAGATCTCTTTTTTCTTTAAGGATGCTAATAGAATGTCTGAGAATTCAAAATACATAGGCATACTTTCTAAAGGTCTTTTTCCCATAACATGAATGTTATCAAGTTTCCTACTTTTAATATTATCGAGTAACCAATCGTATTTTGATCCAAATCCTAAAATAAGCCAATGGATTGCTGTCTCATGCTTCAATTCATCAGCTGCATCTACTATTGTTTCAATATCTTGACCTTCTCCAATATTACCAGCAAAAGTAATATAAAAACCATCTGGTAATAAATCTATCTTTGGCTTATCTGAATAATCTTTTACTGTATCTAGAAACTGGTCTTCTGCCCAGGAAGGAAAATAAACAAGTTTATCCTGATCACCTCCATTAGCAATAACAGGTTCTATCATGGCTTGAGATTGCAATAGAATGTAATCTGAATTTCTGTATATGAATCTTGTCATCACCCTTATTAAAATGAATATTATTTTAGATTTAATTCTATTATTAACAAAAACACTCTCAGGCCAGAGGTCTAGAATCCATAAAAATATAGGGGCCTTCTTAATTTTTTTCAATACTATAGCAGGTATCGCTTTTGTAAGTGGAGAACCTCCATAAATAAAGATTTTGTCAATTTTTCCTTTGATTATAAAAGGAGAAATTATTGTGGCAAGAACAGCAAACGAAAGATAATTAAGAAATAATCGTATATTGCTAGCATTGCCTCTAGGTATTATAGGAATCCTTATAATATTAATATTTTTATATTTCTCCTTAGAAACTCTCCATTGATAACCTTTGTAGATTTTACCTTCTGGATAATTAGGTAGTCCCGTAAGAACGGTAACATTATGATCTATTCCATCTAGTGCTTCAGCTAAATCATTAATCCTAAAATTCTCAGGCCAAAAATATTGAGATACAATCAAGATATTCATAAATCTAATCTCCTTTCGATCAACAATTAAAAATTAAGCTGTTTTATCAATGAATTTATTTTTAAAGTTTGTTGAGAGAATATATTGTCTTATGCAGGCACCATAGAGTGCATAAAAAATAAATATATTTGTAGTTCTAAATAGTGCTCCATAATGCAATAAGGTTAAAATCCCTGTAGTAATTGCACAAAAATAAGGGAACATTTCTCTTTTTGTAAAAGCATCGCTTGAGAAGTAGAGCATGATTGGAAAGATAAGGACTAAAAAGAATGACAGAATTGTTGTAAGTCCAGTCTCCCAAGCCATTCTTATAAGACCTATTTCAGTTATTCTGCCAAACTCTCCCATCTTAGTAGCTCCTTCATGCCCAATCACTAAACCAGCTAGCTCATTAAACAATGGTGAGCATCTTTTTTGCCAATGATAGCAAACCAAAGTTCCATCCTGCTCCAGCCTGCTACTGTCTGTTTCCATAGTTAACATTGCTGACCAATCTCCAGTATCAGGAGCGATTTTCACATAGACTGCTTGAGCAATACTAATATCGTCACCCTTGACATAATTCTCTGTTGATAAGCCAAAGTTAAGAATAAAAAACATGAAAGGTAGAGCCAATAATCCAGTCTGAAAATATTCCTTTCTTTTAAAGTAATGAAGACAAATTAATCCCATAGAAAAAAATCCAATTATCATATTAGATATCGAAAGCGTAAATAATAAAGCTACTAAGGATAGATAAATTAAGAATATTCTACTTGATCTAGATATATATTCATGCCTAAGGGCAAGAACATAGGTTATAAGCATAACAAGCAGACATGATGTTTCATGCTCAAAACCAGTAATACCAACTGATCTCAGAAAGAAACCAACCCTTGTTGGTGCTAATTGGGTAGGATTAATCATCAGCCTAAGTTGCTCTCTATATTCTCTCAATTGTAATTTTGGCAGATTGGACATTATAAAATCAATGATAGTTGTTGCTGCTAAGATAAATAAAAGAAAGAAAAAAACTCTTCTTAAATAAAGACTTGGAATCTTCATAAAACCAAAAGAGACAAAAGGAACGATGGCACAAATCAAAAAGAATTTGATATCCCTTGTGGCTATTAAATCAGGAAGAAGCCAGCAAATAAAGAATAATAGATTTAAATACAAGCATAACTTTAATTTAGGTGGATACCTCAATCGCTGCTGATCAAAACAGCAATATAATGTAAATATCATTAAAAATAAGAAAATAACATTATAGATCATGCTAGTTTCAACTAAGCCGCCCAATCCAATGACAAATAATCCTCGGGTAACACTTAGGATCAATAAACCCAGAGCTATAACTGTAAATAAAGCTCCTGATCTTCCATGCATAGTTTCATAAATTTTATAGGAAGGATTTACATCTTTTACATTCATCATGATTCAATATATCTAAGTTATGAGTGAACTACACTTTTTTCTAAGAGAAGATAGGCACCTTAAGATAAACCTGATCAGAACTCCATGTATTAATAAAACTTTACAGAAGTTAAAAAACTCTCTTTCCCTAAGGTAAGCTATAGCCAGACCTGCCTTATGATATACCAATGCATTCTTGGCTTGTGGATTAGGAAGAAAGGACTCCACAATTTCTATGCTCTCTAATTCACCCTGAACTCTCAATATATTGGTAAGATTTGATTGATGCAATCTATACTGACAACAAACATCCTGAATTGCTTCTACTTTATACTTCTCTGCAAGCTTAAGAAACATATAATAATCAGTTGAATGCATTAGATTGTCATCAAAACCTCCTAAATTCTCAAATTTTTCTTTATTTATAATGGCAGAAACAAAAGGAATGAAATTCTCAAACAGTAACTGATTGAATATATCACCATCTGGTAGTGTTTTGCTTTCATATAGAATTTCCCCTCTTGAAACACCATCCTCATAAATTAATTCACATCTTCCATAGATAATCCCAAGATTTGTATTATTATCATTGATATATTGGATTTGCTTTTCTAGCTTATCTTTCTCCCATAAATCATCCACATCTAAGAATGCAATCCATTTACCGGTTGTTTCACGCATAGCAAGATTTCTAGCTTCTCCCAACTTTGTGTGAATATCAGCTTGAAAGTATTTAATCCTGATATCATTGAATTTACTGACAATTTCAGATGATCTATCTTCTGAAAGATTATCCCAAAAAACTAATTCCCAATTAGTGTATGTCTGATTAATAATTGAACTAATTGCTTGTTCTAAATATTTTTCTCCATTGTAGCAATTCATAACTATACTAATTAAGGGTTGATGAATCATATTAATTTATTTCTTAACAAAACCACTTTTTTGAATTCATAATAAGGTTATCTATTTCATTATTTAAATTTCTATCAATAATGATTCCAGCTTGCTCTATTTTTGAAATAGAGTAATACAAAGGCTCTATAATATTCATTTTATCATCAGGAAAGTACACTGGCGCATCAAAACCTAGTGCTAATCTTGCCCTTTTCATAATCAGATCTGACAAACTTTCAAGTGTCATTGATTTCCCACTTCCTAAGTTATATATGCCTTCAAAAGAGCTTTTAGGAGCTTTTAAAATGTAATCTATAGTATGGATGATTTGACTAATGGAAACATAATCTCTTTCAATCGAACTGTGAGATGTAAATGTCATGGCATTAGTTGTAACTAACTGTTTGATAATATCGTTTACAACTAACATCCAGCAATTTGTATTGGGGGTTAATGGAGTACCCACTGCATTTGATAATCTTAAAATAGTGGGGACAGTTTCTGTATTATTAGCTTTCTTTAAGATAATTTTTTCAGCATCCAAGTGAGTAAGGGCATAGGGATGAGTAGCATTAGGAACACTTTCTTCATCTATTGTCCCAGCGAGAGGAGAGCCATATATATGTGCTGTTGATATATAAATGAATCTTTTTATGTTATTTTTTACACAACCTTGAATCAGACTATCTGTTCCATTTGTATTAATTTCTCTAGCCATCACTGGATCAGCAGCACTATCTTTTGCATTTAATGAGATTAAGTGAATTACTTCTGTTATCCCATCCAATGCCTGATCAATTGATTCTTTATCGGTTATATCTAGAAACCTAGCTTTGCAATTTAGAAGTATTTCAGAGAAATCAAATGTGCGTTTGTTAAAAGTATAAACAACTTTTTTTGATTGCATCTTGGATAAATGCTGAGCCAATCGACCTCCTAAATAGCCGGAACCGCCAGTAATCAATATCATCTCTTAATACCGAGCTACTTCTTACCAAACTTTCCAAGGTGCTTGTTTACTATCCCATAATTCACAAAGCATTCTTTTATCCCTGAGAGTATCCATGCATGCCCAAAAACCATCATGCTGGAATGCATACAGATGTCCTTCTGTTGCTAAATTTGAGAGGGGCTCCTGTTCGAAGATAGTATCGTCACCATCTATATAGCTGAAAACATCTGGCTGACAGACAAAAAAACCTCCGTTCATCCAAGAGCCATCCCCTTTTGGTTTTTCCATGAATTCATTGATAGCATTATTTTCATTGATATCAAGAGCTCCATACCTACCTGGTGGCTGAATTGCAGTCATAGTAATCAATGCTTCTTTAGTGTTATGAAATTCAATAGCTTGTGCAATATTAACATCTGAGACACCATCACCATAAGTTAGGAGAAATGGCTCATTACCAATAAAGTCTTGGGCTCTTTTGATTCTTCCTCCCGTCATGCTATTTTCCCCTGTATCAATTAGCGTGACATGCCATGGTTCAGTTTTATTATTATGTATTTCCATTGTATTTTGCTTTAGATCAATTGTCATATCGCTCTGATGAAGGTAGTAATTATTAAAATACTCTTTGATGACATAGCCTTTATAACCTAGGAGTATTACAAATTCATTGAATCCATAGGCCGAATAAGTTTTCATGATATGCCAAATTATTGGATACCCGCCTATTTCTACCATAGGCTTTGGTTTCAATTCTGTTTCTTCACTTAACCGAGAACCAAAACCACCTGCTAAAATTAAAACTTTCACAATTTTATCTCCATTTATATTCTATCTCGTTCAAATCAATATTGTCTGACTCCTCCGGATCATGGGGAATATCTGAAATATTTAATAACATATTCAAACCCTCTTCATTACCCATAAAACCTAACCATAAACCCGGACCAATGGTTAATCTTTGATAATTTCTTTTTGATAACTCAACTGTTTGGAATTTACCATAAGTTGATGACATCTCTCTATCATCAAAAATAACAAATTTTATCGCCCCTATAGGAACGATAAGATTTGAGATCATTTTATTATGTTTTTTCCAGGCCTTTATGCAATCATGTTTGACCTCAGAGAAATAGGCTTCTCCAAAGCCATAATAACCATCATCACTAGACTTCATTCCATGCATAACATCCCCATCATTTATAGAGATAATTTTGAGTGGTGTTAACTCAACACCCTCTATCAAGCCATCATTCATAGATTATTTTTTACTGCTAATCCCATGTAGGAGTCAATTTGCTCATTAGAAAATTGAAGCATATTAGAAGATTCATTCTCATAAAATTCTTTGTACCATTCCATAGTCATTTTAACAGTTTGTTCAAAATTAAGGGTTGAGACCCAGTTCAAATCAAACAAAGCTTTATCACAATTTAGTTTAAGCAATGACGCTTCATGAAATATCTCTCCTTTCTCTATTTCATACTGCCATTCAATACCATGCCAATAATTATTCATTTCAATAATTAACTCATCAACAGTGTGATTTTGATTAGCAGGTGGACCAAAATTATAAGCTTCTCCATTGATTTTACTATCTACTGTTAATTTTTCTGCTAGAGACAAATACCCACTTAATGGTTCGAAAACATGCTGCCATGGCCTTGTAGAATTTGGGTTTCTTATCTTCACCGACTGATTAATAGACCATGATTTTATGCAATCGGGAACGATCCTGTCTTTAGCCCAATCACCACCGCCAATAACATTTCCAGCTCTTGCAATTCCCAAAGTTATTTTATCTGTTTTATCTTTAATATATGACTCAAAATATGTTTTGATGACAAGCTCTGCCATACCTTTTGATGCGCTATATGGATCTTTTCCGCCTAGCCTATCAGTCTCCTTATAACCCCATACCCATTCAACATTATCATATGCTTTATCGCTCGTAATCATTACAACCGTAACTTTTTTATCTCTCCCTATAAGAGCTTCTAGAATATTTGCTGTGCCCATTGCATTAATTTCAAAAGTTTTCAGTGGTTGATCATAAGATTCTCTTACTAAAGATTGAGCGGCCAAATGAAAAACAAAATCTGGATTGGCTGAATTAACAATATTGGATACTAAATCATAATTTCTAATATCTACTCGATTGTCTTCAATAATTTTTGAAATATTATTTACTTCAAAGTTTGAAGGTGTGGTGGGTACATCATCCGATAATCCGATGACTTTAGCTCCCAATCTCACTAACCAGAGAGTGAGCCAACTGCCTTTAAAGCCTGTATGGCCAGTCACTAAGACTCTTTTATCTTTAAATACTTTCTCTAAGTTTTCCATCTTCATTCATCTAAATTAAAATTTTAAAAATTCATTAAAAGTTTCACTTTCCAGTGGAACTAAATAACTAGATGCATTTAATATTGAATTATTCATAGAATAATTCAAGGCATCATCAATACAATTAGGAGTGTAGCAGAGTCTCCAGTAATTTGGATCAACAATATTTCCAATTGGGTTTGCTGTAATACCTCGTCTATTAGCAATAATAGCCACATATACTTCGCATAAAATTGCCTCAATCGCTGCACTCGAAGTCATTGTTATAAATAAAGTGGACTCATCCATAAGTTTTGTTAATTTTTTTTCTGTGAAAATAAGTCTACTGTCCCTTGCTTGTGGTACTTCATCAAGCAACTCTTGTTTTATGACTGTAGGATGCTTTTTTACTAAAATTCTGTATGCATCATTAAATTTAGCACTTAGTACAAGATCCAGAACTTGTCTAGCTTCTCTATGCAGCATGGGTAATGCAACTAAAATTATTTTTTTTGTTCCAGATTTTATTTGTTTATGATTGATAGCCTCCATATACCTAAAAGCTGGTGCTAAAGAAATATTGAAATCACTACAGTATTTCTTTCTATTCTCTAGGAGTTGATTGCTTATAACTAATATTTCATCTGGCAATAGACCATTATCCCTTTCATAAATAGTTGGAGTTAAGCTTGAGTAAACATCTGATACCACAAATCCTTGATATCCTTTTACTTTAGTCAAGGGAAAATATTGTTTCATACCTATATTTAGTGCTCTATCTATTGTTTGATTCTCATGCCAATCTATAAGTAAATCAATTTCGATGCCTGTATCTCGTAATCGTCTAAAAAACCGATAGTAGAGAATAGATGAAACGAGCGAGTGTGAGAATATCTCATCCCTTACTTCATCATAAATTAGAGATGAGATATCTATATTTCTCCATTTAGGATACTTTCTTATTTTTCTAGGAATAACTATTGACTGATAGATGGCTATAAAATAGTCCTTAAGTACTAAATAATTCTCTTTAATAAGAATTTGCGAATCCGTTAAGTTAATTTTTCTTAAAATATGGTACCAATCAATTGGATGCTTGATGCCATTCAATACCGAAAGGAACCATATATTTTTTTTAATATCATCGGAACAATGATCAAAAAATCCAGGATAATTTCTATCTATCATATTGAGATTTTTATCAAAACTACTTAAGAAAAGAAAATTCTCTATGGCAATGATCTTACCCTCTGGTTGTTTCTTTGTTGGTATGAGTTTTGCCCATAACCATTCATTGAAACATAGATAAATGGTTACTATTAAGTTGTATAAAGGAATCAAGTATTTCAATTTTCCATTTGAAACTACTGTAATTAAACACTCATAATCATTTTTTAAAAATAACAACATAATGACTTGCTTCATGTATAAATCATCTACTTTTACTTCATCAATGTATTGATTACGGTCAATTAAATCTTGCAATAATGCTAATTTACATATTCTTTCATGAAGCTTTGAAGCAAAAGTATTTCTGCATGAGGTCTCGAGAAGCCAATCAATATGTTTCAACTCATTGAGTTCTCCCAATGCACCAATATACTCATCATACTCACCCCTAACTAATGGTTCTATCTCATTCATTCTTTTGGTTTGACTTATACTTAATTTTCCGTCGGATGTTAAATCAAGTATCACTATCTTTTCTCGCTACGATCTCGGATTATCAAGTTATTGATAATTGCACTCGTCTCTATATTGGCCTGAAGATAAGTATTAATCTCACTTGATCTATGTATAGCTCTTTGTTTTAAGTCATCCATTAATTCTCTATTTGATAATAATTTATTGATTGAATCTATTAATTCTGTTGATGAATATGGACTAAAATATAGAGCGCCATCATCACAAGTTTCCGGCATTGCAGTGGTATTGGCTGCAACTATAGGGGCACCACAACTCATTGCTTCTATTAATGTGTAGGCAAAATTTTCAAACGGTGAAGTAAAAATAAGAATTTCACATCCTGAATATAAATCTCTCAACTCTTCTTTTGAGACTCCACCTAAAAATATTACTTTATTTGTTATGGATAATTCCTGAGCTAAATCAATCAGTTTCCTATGGTAAGATTCTGTATGAAACTTACCAGCTATTAATATATTCAAATCAGTATTTTCAATTTTACTAAAAGCATATAAAAGTACTTCGATATTCTTATAGGGATAAAGATGGGATACAGAAAGGAGGAATTTCTTACCCTTGCTTTTTTCTCTTCCATTACTTATTTTATTTTTATTAGGATAAAAATAATCGTCTCTACCTAGATATATAACCGATGCTTTCTTAGAACTAAAAAAATAGTTGTTTATGAATAAGTTCTTTGTGTATTCAGATTCAAAAATAACATGTGTGGACGTTAACGCAGAGAAGATCATTATATATTTATTAAATACTAGATTTAGCTTCTCATTGATGGAAAAACCCCTATAGAAGTCTTTTTCAAATGGGCCAACAGTTCCTATCCACTGAATTTTTTTAGTCAATGTCAAGATAGGTGAAAAGTTACCAGGACAAAATAATAATGAAACATTATCAAGTAATAGTCTGCATGGAAGAAACACCTGGGTCCAAATAATTCTAATAAGTTTTGTTAATGAGGCTACCCTACTTATCTTGAAAACTAGACTTTTGTTTTCAAAATTTTTAAACAATTCATAATTATCTTTAGTGCAGTAAACAATACATTTATCTACTTTATATTCTGTAATATTTTTGAAGATATTTTCTATCTGAGAAAATGAACCACCATATGGATTGTATGTTAAATCTATAGCTAAAATAATCATTTTTTTAAAGAAAGTTGAGAACTTATTTCATTAATTTTTTGCAAAAATTATACCTGTTCCATCTCACTTATTACTTTATCAATCTCTTTTTGCTCTAGTCCATACCATATTGGCAAGCAGATATGTTTACTGCATATATCTTCAGGATCATTTCCTAAACTGTAATCATAAACTGGAGAAGTTTTAGTATTTAATTGGTCAAAATTAAAAGCTTGGTCATCAAATAAAATGAATTTGTATAAATTGGATCTCTGGCCATCAGCAGTGGGGTCAAAGAAATGAATACCTAGTCTACTGCAAGCTTCAATATATTGGTTTGCAATAAGATATTTATTTTCAATAATATCATCTAAATACTGAAGCACAGAGTATGTTAATAATGCATTAATCTCAGACATTCTATTATTGATTCCAAAATTTTGTGTTTGTTGAAACCTATCATAGATTGAGTATCTCTGTATCTGATCGCCAAACTCTTCATCTTGCATTATAACAAGACCTCCCTCACCAACTGGTATTGCTTTTGTAGCATATAAAGAATAGACTCCAGCTACGCCATAAGTCCCGGTATGTCTCCCATCAAGAGTTGCTCCTAAACTATGGGCGCAGTCTTCAACAAGTGCTATATTGTTTTGATGGCAGTAATTAGCAATCTCTTCTATTTCTGGATTTGCCCAACCGCCTATATGTGTTAGTAAAAATACACTCTTCTCTGGTGAATCTAGATTATCTACAAACCTCTGAACTGACTTAAGAGAAGGCATCAATGTTTTTAACTCACAATCAACAAAACCTGCCAAATTTAGACCTGAGGAAATCGCAAGCGTTTTCATTCCATACATAGTGTTACTTTGTAAAAAAATATCATCATAGCCATGACCATATTTCAAAGCATGTAAAACTGAAAGAAGACCAGTTCCATTTGAAGAAGTTGCTAACGCACTTTTTGAGTCTGTATACTCAACAATATATTTTTGTACTTCTTGATTCCAACTTCCCTCTGCAAGAGCGCCACTCTCAAAGACTTTGTCCTGATTATCCTTAAAGAAGTCTATTGCACCAATTGGCAATTTTATCATTCCCATTTTTTATCCTTTTTTAATACTTTTATTGACTACATCATCCCAAGAAGTCGTATCAATATATTCTGACTTATCAATACTTCTTTGAATTCTATATTGAACTTTAGGGTTTTTCTTGTAAATTCTTCTATAGAACTCAGGTGCTAGGCTAAATGCCAATGTAAATTTTCCCAATACAATGGACCAGATATTTTCACTACTTCTGTTGATATGATATTCATAATTTCTATTTTGTGATTTAAGTGTTAACTCTTTCTTAATGCCTAAATAAGATCCAATGGCTTTAATTTTAGGATTCCTCTTCTTATGTTCCCTTATTAAATAATCGGTGTAATCAACAACTTTACTTTTATCCGATAATGAAATTCCACCGACTTGTCCCAAACCATTGCCTTTTTTTATAAGATTAATACAATTCTTATAGTAGTAATCAAGTTCAACAAAGTTTCTCACATCATCTTCCACCCCTTCAACAACTGCCATTGGTGCGTAGCTTTCCTTTATGTTTAGATCTTCAAATTTTGATATTAAGTCTGGGCTACAAATTACTACGTTTTGCGAGTGATAGACATTATTTTTAGATCTTACTGTAACTCCTCCTTTGCCCTGATCTAAAGACAGAACTGGCTCATTCACAGCAATCTGGAGTCCCTTATGGATTCCATGCTCCAGTATGTCGGTTATCAATGATCTTGAATTCATTGTTAAATCTGAACTATCTTTTTCATAGAATTGACTCTTATCACTATAAATTTTTAACAATTGTGAAATAATTTTTTTATCAAAGAACCTAAGATTACCAAAATCTTCCCCTCCTCTTCTTCTGAGCCAATCATGCTTTGCAATCCTATCTAACTCTAGAACTGACTTTGCTACTACCAATTCCCAAATGGGATTAACTTTTCTGGATCGATACTTAAAAAGCATAGGGTCATCATTAAACCAACCATTATTGATGACTTTTAATCCTGATTCTGTTTTTTCTAGATTCATGCCATCAAAACAATTGTAATGCTCTATAAGATCATCAATAGCACCCAATAGATATCTAGTGGTAAGCATTCTATCGGGTATCAATGTGTAGAGTGCGCCTGTATGGAGCCATTCATGAAAAACTTTGGATGTTTCTGAGGCTAGAGCTTGATTTTTTTCTATGAGTAAAACTTCATTTTGTTCTCTACAGAGGATCTCTGCTATGGAAATACCACTAATACCACCTCCTATAACTATCCAATTATACTTTTTATGGTTCATTAATCTTTATCTATACTTTTTATGGTTCTTAATAAACCCTCATTTAGGTTTTTAAAAACATTTGGGTCAAGCATCAATGTGCTTTGTAATTTCGCTATAGTGCCCCCTGATTCAATTGGATCGCCCAAAAGTAAATCAGTATATTTAGGCGATATATTATAGTCTATGTGCTGTGCAAGAATTTTAAATAATTCATTGATTGAGGTTGAGACACCAGTCAGGACATTTATATTTTCAAATATTATTCTCTTCTTTAATAATGAAAGAGAGGCAATAATCGATTCAACAATATTTGCCACATATATGAAATCTCTAGTTTGATGACCACCGTGAATAGTGACTTGTTGTTGATTTAACATTTGATCAATAAATACTGAAATAACCCCCGAATACTGACTTGAAGGATCCTGTCTTTCGCCATATACATTGAAGAATCTCAATCCAATATTTGGGAGTTGGTATAAAGCATTAGCCATCTTTCCATAAAGCTCCATTGTATATTTATCCACTGCATAAGGACTTATTAAATCAGTATTCATGGAACTATCATCCCCAATTGGTAAATTACCATATACTGCAGAAGAAGAAGCATAAACTAGGGGTATACCATTCTCTTTAGAATAATCAATAATATTTAAACAGCCACTGATATTTGAATTACTACTGTCTTTGAATTCCTCAATCGATAATGGGACTGATGTTTGAGCCGCAAGATGAATTATGGCCCCAATATCTTTTAGTGAATTCAAATTAAACGTTTCAATCTTTTCTTCATAGAAATCAATATCATTAACAATGCCTTGAAGATTTTCAATATTACCCGTTGATAAATCATCAATTACTGTCAAAGTATTTCCTAGTCGAATTAATTCATCACAAACATGAGAGCCAATAAAGCCTCCGCCACCTGTAACTAGTATGTTGGTCTCAGTAATCATCTTTTATAGTTTTATTGCCTTATTTTTAAACTCAATATTTTTCAATAATTATTCCAAAAAGATGTTCACTCCAACACCAAGTTATTATCTAATCCATCAATAGCTGCGAAACCCATTGCCATAATAGATTCTTTAGCTAATCCTCCAATGTGGGGTGTTGCTAATAAATTTGGACATCTTATAAATTCATTGTCAATCGGTGGCTCTTCTTCAAAAACATCAAATGCAGCACCAGCAATCTGCCTTGACAAAAGTGCATGCTTGAGTGCTTGCTCATCAACCAAACCTCCTCTTGAGAGGTTTATGAGTATCGTATTTTTATTCATCAATCCAATTTTCTCTTTATTAATTATCATTGCTGTTTGATCATTTAGTGGAATATGCAATGAAACAATATCAGAATTAATTAAAAGCTCTTCTAATGAAGCACGTCTAATATTCTTTGTGTCTGGAGGAAGTTGAAATTCTGCTATATCATAAACTAAAATCTCGCAGTCAAATGGATCAAGAAGATCTATAACATCTCTACCAATATTCCCATAACCAACTATACCAAATGTTTTATTTGTCAGTAAATTGCCTTTATGTTGCTGCCAAACACCTTCAAAAACTTCTCTACTAGCAGCCGGAACATGCCTTAATACAGAAATTGCATAGCATAATACAAGCTCAGAAACTGCCCTTTTATTAACTCCGCCTTTCCATCCAAGTTTTACTTGATGTTTTTTCATTGCATCGAGGTCAATCATGTCAATACCAACGCCATATTTGCTAACGACATTTAGCGTTTTAATTTGACTGAGTAATGATTCATCAATTCTCTCCAAACCAATAATCACCTTATTTTGGCCTTGAAGAAAATTTACAAGAGTGTCGCCAACCAATGATAAACCTTCATCATTGAATTTAACGTGCTTATACTTATTTAAAATTTCTTTTCTAAGTACAGTATTTTTAGAAAAAGATCGTGAGCAAACGGCAACCTTATCAACTAGATTCATAATATTCTCATTTGTTTGATAATTTTCTTATTTGCTGCCATGACATCCAGAGAGTATTTGTCTTGATTTTCTTCAAACTCAATAACTCCTCCTGCACCCTCGACAATTGCTAAGCCAGCAGCAATATCCCAAATCATAATATTTTCCTCAAAATAGGCATCGGCATAACCCATTGCAACATTAGCAAGGGATGCTGCTGCTGACCCTACCATTCTAACTTTTGCAAACTCTTGACAAAAAGACCAAAATTTATCATTCCCTTTATTAAAATCAAACCTCACAGGAAAACCTGTAAATAAAACAGCTTCGGATAAGCGGTTGCAATGGGAAATCTGAATTTCTTTATTATTTATAAAAGCACCATATTTTTTTCCACCAAAAATAAGATGTTTCTTATTGATATCATAGATTGCACCAAATATTGGAATATTACGTTGCCACAAAGCTACAGAGATGACACTAGGCCCTGAGCCTTTGAGGAAATTAAATGTCCCATCAAGTGGATCTACAATAAACATGAGATCAAGATTTTTTGTACCCTCTGTATATCCAGCTTCTTCAGATAATATGGAAATTCCTGTATCCATTAATTGTGGTAAAATTTTACCTTCAAGATAAGCATCTGCTTTGGCTTTAACCTCTTTTTTTAGATTTTTATCAAATTTAAATTTATAAAAATCAGGATTTAAATTAGAGGCAATATAGTCTCCAGCATTAATTGTTGTTTTCTTAATTGTCTCAATTAATGGTTCTATCTGATAATTTTCAGCTTTTATATTCATATGCTAGATCTTGACTATAAGGATGATAACTTTAGTTATGGTTTCTGCCAAAAACCTCTGAGTAGATCTCCATAGAGTTTAGAGTCTATAAGTTGTTGCAGTGAAGCACCCAATTCTCTGTTTAATTCATTACCGGAACATTCAAATATTGTTGCCACATCTAATCCATTAGTTTGAAGAAGGGAAGAAGTAAAACCAGCATTTTTATGCAATTCACTATAGGCCTCAATCGAATACAACATGATATGTTGTTCACCCTGTAATATACGCTTAGGATCCATCCCACTTTGCCTACAATGGTCAATAAGAAGTGAATTGCCATGTGGAACCTCACTTACAAATAAACCACCAGGCTTTAAAAGATCAAAAGCTTTCTTTAGAAACTCTTTTGGGTTTGTTACATGCTCAATCACATTCCATGCCATAATTAAATCAAATTGTTTTTCTGTTTGATAATTATCTAATGTATCTGGGAATACTTTTATGCCTCTTTCAGTGAGCCATTTTGAGGCAACTGGATTGAGTTCTATGGCTTCGCATTCCCAATGATTATCTTTAAAAACATCAATCACTTCACCAACTCCACACCCAATATCAAGGACTCTCTTTTTAATGTCAGTATCTTTAAAGAATTCTAAAATCTGTTTATATTTATTTTGGCCAATTAGCTCTTTTCTCTTAGCAAAAAATGGAATCATAGACTTTGTGAACATTTCAGAATAATAATCATCTGAATATAATTTATGTAGACATTCATCATTTAGTCGTGGGCTGACATAAACACTATTGCAGCTTTTACATTTTTGATGCTTAAATCCATTAAGAGAAAATTCAGAGTCAGCTTCACTCGAATTGCAGTGAGGGCAATTGACATGGACTATGTACTCTTCTTTTAGAGTATTTTCATCAGAGTAATAAATTGAAAGCATTTGCTTCCAAACATCCTTAACTGAGGTAAAATTTGGTTTTACATCAGAAGCGTTTAGAACAGATTGTTTTTTCATAATTCATTCTCTCTAATAATTAAGTGTATTTTGATCATTTTTTATCAGATCTTCCACTAATTTTAAATCTTCGACTGTGTCTACACCTATACTTCTCGTTTTAGCCTCTAACATAAACACCTTATCGCCATGCTCTAATATTCTCAACATATCACAAGACTCTTGTTGTTCTAGGTCGGTAGGCTCCATGGATAAAAACTTCTTTAAATAATTGGATCTAAATACGATTAAACCTGTCTGTATCAACATTTGGTGATAAGTACCCTTGCTCCAATTAGATGGAATAGGCTTCCTAGAGAAATATAATGCATGAGAGTTTTTATCCACCACGACCTTAACATTATTCTCATCTTGAAAATCATCCAAATCATTTGCTATATTCATCAAGTTCACAATGTTGACTTCAGAACGATTATTAAGTTCAGCAATGGCATGACTAACATCCATTGGGTCAAACATAGGCTCATCTCCCTGGACCATAGCAACAATATCAAATTCATACCCATATTCATTTTTTAAAATATCTAGCGCTTCTGCTGTTCTTTCTGTTGCTCTTTCATGCAATTCAGAAGTCATTAATGCAATTCCTCCTATGCTCTCTATATAATCAAAAATAGCTTTATCACAAGTTGCAACACAAACAGTATTGATATTTTCAATTATTTGGCTTCGATAATATACATGTCCTATCATAGGCATACCATTGATCATTTCCATTGGCTTACCAGGAAAACGTGAAGATCCCATCCTTGCTGGGATGATTGCTACTGATTTTAAATTACTCATTTTGAATCTTGACTAAATTTAATTTAATCAACTGATAATGCACTTCTTGAAGCAACATCTATCATTCTGAAGTCAACACTGTAAGCAATAAAATTATACTCTTTTTTAGCTGACTCGAGTAATTGAAGATCAGGTTCAACAATATGAATTCCACCACTTTTGTTTAATTTTTTTGCAACTTTATTAATAGTTTCAATAACATGAAGGTATTCACTATTTTCAAATTGACCGGGTATATTCATTGATCCAGATAAATCATAAGGCCCTATGATATAGCCATCTATGTCATCCAATGAAAGAATAGCCTCCAATTCATTCAAAGCATCAATATGTTCAATTTGTACTATAATGACAGTTTCTTCCTTACTTCTCTCAAGGTAGTGTTCAAAACCAATTCCATAACGTTGGGCTCTAGCTAAACCAAATGAACGTTTCCCCTTTGGCGGGTAGTAAGCTGACTGAACAGCTAATTGTGCATCGGCAAGAGAATTAACCATAGGTACAATAATCCCATGAGACCCAGCATCTAAAACTCTTTTTATAAGATTAGGATCGTTATTAGTGATTCTGACCAATGGTGAAACATCGCATAACTCAATTACTCTGATTAAATCTTCCGTCTGCTGAATATCGATGCCGCTATGCTCTAAATCAATAGTCAACCAATCAAATCCAGCTTTAGACATTATTTCAGCAATGCCAGGATGTCCTAGAGTAATCCACGATCCAATTGTTTGTGTATTATTTCTAATTTTTTCTTTTAACTTCATAAATATTATTCAATAACTAGATCTAATTATCGCCTATTTAAGGTGACTTGTGAATTTTACAGTGAATAAGGTCTCTTCTTTGGTGGTTGCTCAAGGTAAGTGTAGATATCATTTATGAAAAAAGGTATTACAATATTATAAAAATCTTTCATTAAAAAAGACCAAATTTTCATCCCAGTAGGATGCTCAGATTCATGCAATAACCCCTTGGAGTCTAGGGCTTCAAAAAAATGCTCATTGAGAAGTATCTTTTTTTGAACTGATGATTCTAAGTATTGTACCGATAGATAAAACAATTCTTCTTTTAAGGAGCCATCCAACAAGATTGGATGTGAGAATTCTTTTGTATAGCGATATGGAACACCAACTATGGTTTCAATATGGTGAATCAAAGTTACTGCTTTTGACGGATGCAAGCCAAAATTGACTTGTTTAGTATTCAAATCAAGCATAGAACTCCAAGGCGAACCCATTCCATAGGCATGCTTTGAAGAAGAGTTGAGACAATCAGCATCTTTACCTATACCGCAAATAGACCAAAACGGATGTAGACTTCTGATTGATTCAGGCAAAAGTCTAAAATATTCTGCTAAAGGTCCCATTTCATGTGAAGGCGTATTTTTTATATCAAAAGGTATATCTGTATTACATAAATTCATAGATGCGGCAGGTGAAAATATTGTTGATTCTTTCCCAATCTTTGCAAGTAAAGCATGATGCAATCCTTGTATTTTTTGATTCTTAGATAATCTAACTCTCCCCAACTTACTGATATTACCTGTTAAATAAATAGTATCGCCTTTGTTAATGTTAATTTTGCTAAAGCATTCAATTAATTGATCCTGATATAACTTATATTGTTCTTCCCTCATATTAATTCTTAAATTGATCTAAAAAACGTTCTGCCGCAAATACCTGATGGGGCGGAATGAATCGGGTTGTGGACATTCCAAAAGATCTTTTATTAGCTCTTCCTTCATAATAACCCTTAACAATAGACTCTGCCTCCTCAACCAACTGGCTATGATCATTAGTAAGCGAAATGCAATTTAATTGCTTAAGAGTGTTTGGCTTCTCAGATAATGATAACTCTAAGTTTAGTGTGCACGCCCAGAAATTTAACCTGGGAAATAAAGATTGTAAATAAAATTGAGAGGACCAAAATAACTCTTTATCATTTGGAAAAGGAAATGGTGTATGTATGTATACCTTTTTATATTCAAGAAGTAATTCAATCATGGGCTTAATTATTTCCCAATACTCCTTATGGTTAGGGTCGGGAAATGGCCATAAACATGAATCCAGTGAATAATCAAAATGCCCATAGTGTACTTTTGATATCAAGCCATTAGCTTGATCACCAATCAATAAATCAGATAATTTTTTATACCCTATTTGGGTCTCTATCATGGGAACGATTTCTAACCTAATATCATTTTCCAAAAATAACTCATGGATCATTACAATCGTTTGATAATTCTCTGTTTTAGGAAGAAAAATCCCCTTGATCGGCATGCCATTCTTTATTGATTTCTTAATAGCAACTACATCTTTATTAAAAAATTCAGAAGTTATAGCATTAACTCGGATATAAATCATAGAGTTAAATTCTTCTTTAAAGGATTCTGATATAGAAATTAAACCTTTCCTTGCTTCATGTTTAAGTTTCCTAGTTTTTTCAATATTAAATGGATCTTGGGCACTATCTTCAAGATCCAAAATAGCATGTATATTTTTATAATTGAGCTTATTTAAAAACCTTCTTGATGCCCTTGCTCTGGTTAATGGTAAGTATTGAATGATTGGAAACTCTGGACTCATGGTTTTATTGACTAGCATAATAAGATCAAGAATCAACGGATGTAATTAAATTACTATCTTTTAATGAATCAATTATCTCAGTCAATTCCCAGATTGGTTTATTTATTTTTTCTGCTATTGACAGTAAATCAGAATCGCCATCAATATATGTTAATAAATCCATCATCGTATCAACGTTTTCATTAGATTCCTTGGTACTGAGTGATGGATATAAACCTCTTTTACTTAACTGAGGTTCACATAATACGATATTCTTAAATCGCTGATTTAACTCCAGACTTTCGATGGCTTTGATATAGACATTGTATGCTCCATTCAAGCCTTCCATACTGATAAAACTTAAGTCATCCAAAGAGGTATGATACTCATCATAACTTCCATATTTAGATCTCATAATGCTTGCAACTGGAAGATCAATACCAGGATAACAATATTGTCTTTCATCGCTCCCTCTATCCAAGAAAGAATATTTCTTATAATTTATTTTTAAATGATTTAACACATGAAGTGCAACCTTATCAGCCAATGTTTTTTCATTTCTGGATGGTAAATATGAATAATTATTATTATCTCCAACACATGTAACATTGAATCCAGCAATCATATTTTCTTTTAAGTGATCGAGATTTTTTGATAAATAAGCAATGGAACCAATAGTTTCAGGAATAAATATGAACCTATAGCTATTTCTTCTATTCTTTATTGATTGGAGATGTTTTGCTATATGCGTTGTTACGGCTGGACCAGACAATTCATTATTTGCCATTGAAGGATGGCAAATATAAGTTGAGAGGAATACTTCATCAGTAGAGCTGCCCTCCAAAAATAACTCTCCATAGTTCATCACTCCATTGGTGAACTCACTATCAATGAATACTCTATAATTGCCATTCTTTAAGTTTTTCTTTTGCTCTTCAGAAATACAAAATCCCCAATCCCTTTCATAATATGACGTAATATAAGGTATGGCTGTTGGTTGATCAGGCAAAGAGTAAAGTTTGTTTTTAAGTTTATCCAAAGATAATGTTAGATCTATGGGTGTTGAGTAACCAACTACATGAAGGTTATTTTCTTTAAAATCAATAATCTTGTTTCCATCTGGATCGATTATATAAGCATCTTTAATATTCCATTCATCAGGTATAATCCAGTCAAAGCAATTTGTACCAGAAGGAATTTCGCGAATATTAAAATCTGGCAACTCTCGCTGAAGAATTGAAAGAGTTTCTCTTACTCCAGCTCCTGTAATGCTTCTATTTATGGGAAATAGCTCACAACATAAATCATATATTTGGTTTTCTTTGGGTTTATTCATATCTCAAAAGGAAGGTAATGATAGACTCAATCAATTAAATCTTCTAGCTCCAACATATCTTTAGGGCTTTTATCTAATTTAAGTTTTTTACCTAATACTAAATGCAGTTGATCTGGTTGAATTCCATGTCCAGGTCTTCTATAAGTCAGATCTTGTTCACAAATTTGATGCCCAGCCGATAATTCATTTTTCAAAAAGATAGATCTTCTAATCAGATCTCTTTTTTCTTTATCTTTCTTTGTTAATTCATTTTGGGCCATAGCTAGTTCAACATCTCTAATAGAATTAACAAAAGGCTTAAGTTGATGGGGTTCTAGCGACATAATGTGCTCAACACTAGGAGTTGATTTATCTTCAGTGATGGTTTTTTCTATAATATCAACACCCATGGCTAGTGCGGCTATATCTATCTGCATTCCAATAGAATGATCAGAATAGGCAATTGGATAAGAAAAAATTTCTTTTAGTTTAGTGATAATTCCTAAATTAATATTCTCAACTTTAGCTGGATATCCAAATGAACAATGATGAATAATGATATTACTGTTGCCTTCGCTCTCAATAATATCGCATGCTCTTGAAACCTCATCTAAGGTTGACATCCCTGTATCTAATTGAATTGATAGACCTGTTTTAGCTGCAGCTCTGATCAAAGGAAAATGATTAATATCTGCAGATGCAATTTTGATGGTTTGACATCCCAGTTCAGCTGCAAACTCTATCTCATCTTCAAAACCAATCGTAACAAAAAAAGCCAAGCCAAGACTATCCGCATAGTGTTTAAGTGAGGCCCATTGATCACGAGAAAGCTCTCTTCTCTTCAAAATCTCATAAAGAGATTCTTCAATATTTCTCACCACATTAGTTTCTCTATTAACTAAAATATCATAAGAAAACATCTGCTGCTTATTGGAGATAAGCTTCTCTGAGTCAAAGATTTGAAATTTAACTGCATCTGCGCCCGACTCGGATGCTATTTTTATCAAATTTTTTGCTGACTCAACTCCATTGTGTGTGGCACCTATCTCGAAAGTGATAAAACATGGGTGTCCTGGACCTATTTTTTTATTATTAATTTCCATATATCTTATTCCATCATCTCCCATGAAAGTGGGGTCCCTTTTTTTATAACAACTTTAGCAGTTTTTCCTAATACTTCATCAAAATATTTCGGTTCTAACCCAAAGCTAGGTCTAATTCTTCTAATATTCTTAATAGAAATTTGCTCACCTACTTCTATATCTTCCACAACATAGATTGATCTTCTAAATCTTAAGTTCTCTTTCTCCTCATCTCTTAATTCATAATTAATCTTACCTAAAGACTTCCAGACACTTAAAGATTGTTTACATAAGCTGCCTAATTCATCTGGCTCTAGAGAAAATTCACTATCGGGACCTGTATGCTCTCTGCTTGTTGTGACATGTTTTTCTATAAGGCATGCGCCCAATGCAATTCCTGCCAGAGATGTATCAATACCCATTGTATGATCAGAAAGCCCCACGTCCACATTAAACTCAGAAGAAAGATCTGGTATTGTTTTTAGATTATATGCCTCCAAAGGAGCTGGATAGCTGCTAACACAATGCAGCAATACAAGTTCACTACAACCAGCATCTCTTGCTGTTTGAACAACTTCTGATATTTCTTCATAGTTTGCCATCCCAGTAGAAATAATAAGTGGTTTTTTTGTTGAAGCTGCATACTTAACTAAAGGTATATCAGTAGCCTCAAACGAAGCAATCTTATAAGCTGGTGAATTCAAATCCTCCAATAAATCTATTGCCGACTCATCAAATGGTGTGCTAAAGCAAGTCAATCCAATTTTTTTAGAATGACGAAATAATTCTTCATGCCATTCATATGGGGTTTGTGCCCATTGATAAAGCTTATATAAATTATAGCCCTTCCATAAACCTGTTGTGATTTGAAAATCATCTGTATCGGAATCAATCGTCATGGTATCTGCTTGATATGTTTGGAGTTTAATGGCGTCAGCGCCCTGCTCCTTAGCAATATTAATAATTTCAATAGCTCTATCAAAATCTCCATTATGATTAGCAGATAGTTCCGCTACGATATAAGGAGGGCAATTATTACCAATAATTCTTTTATCTATCTTAATCATAAATTCTTTACTCAATTAAAGTTATAGTAATTAAAACCCTCATCTTGATTAGTCATTTCAAATAAACACCTTTCAAAACATTTAATAGAAGCCATATTCTCTTTCTTTACTTTTGCCATTACTGGCAGATGATGAATCAGTCTGAATTGCTTTATAGCGCTGGATAATAACTCCACTGAAACATTTTTTCCACGCCATATAGGATTTAGATTAATTGAGACAACAGAATTCTTATCATTATTATCTATATCAAAACGAACCATTCCAATGGAGGTTTTTCTCTCTTCATCTTTTCCCAAATAAATAATGCTTTTTTTTGACTCTAATATTTTTGCATACCATATTTTATGATCCTCCCAGGTAATCCTCTCACCATTAACATACATAGCTCGTGTATGATCATCATTTCGCCATTCAAAAATATCTTTTGAATCATCAATAGTTGCTATATCTAATTTCATTTAGACTTGATAGTAACCACAGCACGAAGTTCATCACCTATTTTTTCTACTTGGCTAAATTCAATGCCTTTACTTCCTAGGTCAATAAAAGCTTTAGGGTAGTCTGGTCCATCCAACATTCTTATATGATTATAAAGTTGATCAATTGAGTAATTCTCAGGTATTTTACTATCAGATGGTTTTCTTCTTTTAAAAAAACGAGGTTCTCCAATTTGATCTATAGGCATAGGTTCATTATTAATAATATTGATAATCATCAATTCGATTTTTTTAGCAATTCTTGGAAAAATATCAGAGAGTGATCCTGATAAAGAAATATCCATAGATTCATAAATTGGTCCACTATCTAGATTTTTACTCATCTTCAGTGCATTAACGGGAGACTCCTCAAAATCTTGCATTATTAAATTCTGAATAGGGCTGCCTCCTCTACCATATGGTAATGGGGCTGTGTGAAATGCAACACACTCAAAAGTATCGAAGATATCTGAGGAAACTTTCCAGTTCCAATGAGGAAAGAATATATATCTTGGACTAATTCTATCTAAGTTTTCTTTATTTAAGTCTTCTTTGTTATTGATATAAGTAAAATCATATTCCAAGAAAGCTGGACTCTTTTCTTCATTAAGGAACCAATCTCTAGAACTAGCTATAACATATCTCTTCATCTTTTTATCTTTCTGAGGATTTGGAATGCCTCTGCTAGATTTAAACCAACCTGATTGCCTCTATAGTTAGCTAAAGTTTCTATACCATGAAGTGACCTCGAATGAGGCTCCTCCCTAATTTCACCTTGATATTGCATTAGAGCTTGATGCTTCTTTTCCCAAAATTCCTCAATTGAAATAAACATATTTGGATAAAAACTTGATGTTACATCCTCATGACTATAATCAGTTGCAGAGGGAATCTCAAATGCACGAATCTCCTTCCATTTTTCATCAGGTTGTGGCCTAAAAGCTGTCATTGTTGCTTCTGCTACAATCCTATGATCTATATTCAAGTCTGCAGTACTATGGGTATATACAATTGTTGGATGAACTTTTTCCTTAGCCGCTTCAATAAACTTAACAACATCCAATAACGGTATTGAATCCATTGAATTATCTGGAAAATTAGCATTATCCAGCCACTTAAAACCAAGTATTTCTGATGCATTGTGAGCAGCCTTTTGTCTATTTTCAACTATTTCATCAGAATGATTAGATCTAGCACCAACACCGTCTGTCATAGATATAGAAAAGACATTATCTCCTTCAAAAACATGCCTCGCAATCGTTCCACCCATTCCTATGGTCTCATCATCAGTATGAGCTACAATAACTAATATTATTTCATTCATATTACCGTTGGTTATTTTCTAAAAATATACTCTACGACCTCCCAATTAATAATTATTTCAATATTTTGATCTTCGATTCTATATATATATCAATATTATATCCATACCATCATAAATTTATGATGAGGATGTAAAATCTTTCATTATTGATTCCGTTATTCTCTTTGAGCCTAAACCATCACATAGACTAAAGGCTTTTTCTTGCATTGATAATAAAAGAGTTATGTCCTTATTACATGATTTTAAGCTTATTAATAAATCTTCAGTGGAGCCCCAATAACATGCTGCCCCTGATTCCGTAATGCCTTTAATATTTCTTTTCTGATTGGACGCAATACTTGTTAGAAATGATGGAAGCCCTAAAACACATCGCTCCCATGCACTATTACCGCCGGAGCCAATGGCTATATCTGCATTATACATAAGTGTTTCCATATCACTTATATTACTATGAATGCTTACCTCTAACTCTAATGAATCAATATCATTTGTAACTTTCTCAAGGCTTGGTGAATTAGAATCTAGAACACAGTTAACTTTTATGTTTTGTTTCCAGTCAACTTGATTGATTGTATTAATTGCTAAGCTAGAATAATTATCTGGATCCATAGATCCCATAAAAATTAATATTTCTTGAATTGACGAAGTATGTTCTCTTTTCTTCTTAGCTTGTAATCTTAAATTGCTAAATTTAGGGTCTATCAAAGCATAATTAGGCCCTAAAAAAGAAACATAATCTTTCTTAGAGATAAATTTTGTATAGTCTTTATCTTTATTGATAAAAGATGAGTTTAATAGAAAATCACAATCTAGATGTCTATTTGCTAAATCATCAATAATAAATATTTTTTTACAATAATCTCTCACTTTGCTGTGCCAATGAGCATCAATTCCGTAATGGTCAACAATCAATAAATCTACATCAATACCATCAATAATTTGAATAACTTCATTAACATCTTGCTCCCAATCAACAGAAAGCCAAGATTCATATGATGCTTTATTTATCTCAGTATTGGTTTTTTTTTGCAGCAACTTAACTTTATGATCAGTAGCAAATAAAATCTCATAATCTTGATCACTCTCGGGTCTACATATAAAAATTATCTCACTGCCAAGGGCTTTAAATTCGTCTGCTAAAGTAAGACATCTAGCTAAGTGGCCATTACCTATTCTTACGGATGCATCTAATCTAAATACTATTCTCATAAGCGATTACATATCATGAAGATTAATTTTTATAGTTTTAAAAATATAAGTAATAATAGAACTTATTGCACACTTTAAAAAACAGTTTCTTCGATGGATTTAGAAGTATCCAGGTTATTTAATCTAATATATTGAGCTAACATATGCATTAGACTTTGATGAACATCTTCGACTATCCCATAGTTACTACTATCTATATGTATGCAATAATCACTCATCTCCTTAGCTTTCCCACCTGTAAATCCTACAAAACTAATTGTTTTTATACCCATTTCTTTAGCTTGACTGATTGCACGAATTATATTTGGACTTTGGCCACTGCTTGATATGCATATCAAAAGGTCCTGATTATTAGCATATTTCTCAACTTGAAAAGAGAAAATCTCATCATAACTGATATCATTAGCTACGGCGGTAAGCGTGGGTGTATTACTAGTAAAAGAATGAATAATGGGTTGTATCTTAGTGTCGGTAGCTGTTCCTTTGAGGAAATCACAAACAAAATGATCAGATATAGCTGATGAACCTCCGTTACCACATGAAAAGATTGTGTGTCCATTCTTAATGGTTGTGTCCATAGCCTTTTGAATTAATTCAAGTTGACTTAAATCTATACTCTCAAAACCTTTTTTGATTTCCGAGCTATAGCCCAAGAGAAAATCTGAGAGATTAGTATGATTTTTATTAGGAAATGTCATTTTTATTATTAAATAATTATAAGCACTATTGATCGGGGTTCTCTATGTTATATGAATTTCTCCATTTCATATCATTATAATATATTCTATAGACAAGTTTCATTGTCTCTAGAGCATCATTAGACGATCCACTATCCACCCTTTCATCTTGTAAAATGCATTTTGCAAATAACTCCATTTCTTTATCCCATGAATTATCTTTATTATATCGAATCGTATGTTCCTTTGGGTCTCCCAAATCAAAATCTGGATCGGCTTTAACTACTATCAATGTCTCGGATCCATAACTCTTTGTTCCAGTTAATAAACCACCTAAAATTAAGCTGCCTTTCTCCAAATTAATTTCCAGATGAAACCTATGTCTCCATTGTGTTGCGGACGAATTCAGCATTGCAACCACACCATCTTTAGAACGCATTATTGCATAAGCATTGTCTTCTACATCATAACCCCAATGACTATTAGATACGAAACTATGAACATCATGAAAATCACCACCAAAGAGTCTTATTAAGTCAACCATATGTATGCCTTGATCAAGCAATACACCCCCGCCAGACAACTCTCTTTTAGTCCTCCAATCAGGCTGATTAAATGTTATTAGCTTAGCTTTACCATATATTCCTCGGATATTTATTACTGAGCCTAATTCTCCTGATTTTAAAATATTTAAAGCTTCTTGTACTGAGTCATGATACCTATGGTTGAATCCATACATTAACTTCAAAGATGGATTCTTTCTTTCACAGTCAACAACAGCTTGCACTTCTTTAACGGTTCTTGCGGGTGGCTTTTCACAAAAAACATGGCAACCTTTTTCTAAACCCTTTTTAGTGACCTCACTAGCCATATCATTACTCATACATACTAATACTGCATCTAAGTCTTCATTAAGTAGATCGTTATAATCTGTATAACATCGAACGTGATCATCAATCAGAGTTGAATTATCCAGCTTCTTATCACAAACAGCAATCAAGTTATAATTTGGATTATTATCAAGACATGTCTTTCTTTTTTGTCCAACAACTCCAAATCCTGCTATTCCTATCTTTATCATTTTAATTGTTTTTTATAAAATTATATTTCTAAAACGTAGGTTAACATTACAAAGAAAAGATATCTTTTTAATCATTAATTTAATTAAGAGACAAACCTTCCTTCTGAAAAAAATCAATCCACTCAACAGTCCATTCATCGCCTACTGTTCCACACATCTCAAAAAAATAGTCTATAGCTCTCCTTGTTGATGGATCTAACCACCATTCATCAGGATTATCCCAAACTTGATTGATGTGTTCTGCTGCTTTCAGTGGATCAGTAAAAATAATTTTATTACGCTTTAACTGCTCAATTAAATCATCAAACTGAGGATGAAAGGGCCAATGCTCTTCACAAAACAACAGTATGGTTGGGATGTTTGAATGCATTGCTTCTGAGAAAGTAGTTAGAGGGTAAGTACAGACCACTAATTTAGAGTGAGATAAAGCTTGCTTTAGTGATGAGTAGTTAGAGATTTTATCTCGACCTAAATCTCTCGCATATCTATCTCTAGAGCAAGTCCATCCATTTCCTCTACTATAGGATCTAATACTTAAGTGATCAGTAATCTCTTGATTCAATGCATTAGCAAATGTTATTTTTTGATCATAATCATCAGAATAATTCTTTGCAAAAGGTCCAGCTTGAGCCCGAAATGAATAACGTGATGTTTCAAAACCCACCAATGTTAAATTTGAACTGGTTTTCTTAGAAATTACATTAAAGATAGTTTGCCTTAATCCAGATATTAATTTATTTGGCGTTAATTGAACCTGATTGCTCATATATGGCTTATGCCAGACTGTCATAGTGTCAGCAATCTTCTCTTGATGATCAAAGTTAGTAAAATTTGATCGAATTGCACCGCCATGTTGTGATACCACTAACCTTTTTCCATCTTCCACTTGGCCACCGGCCCAACAGTTAAAAAGATCATTATCCAGGTGAGCATTGGCTGTAAAGATAACATCTCCATTTGTCTTGATTGATGAGGCCACTCGTTTCAGTTCATGAAAACCTTCCAGATAAGCAATTGGAATCTGGCTAAAAATATGTTGTTGAAAAAACTCTTCAAAGTCATTTGTTGCATTAATATCAATGTTGCGACTATAACGCTCTTGATTTACAGAGGGATAATTAACTGTTTGGAAGAATTCATAATGTCTTCTTGGCAGCTGTTTAAGCCTAAAAGATAATGATAAAAGAGAAAATCTATCAAAATAAGGTTCAACAAAAACTACTTTATAATTGTTTTGTATAAGTGCAAAACAACTATCAATAAATCGGATTAATTTACTCTTGGTTGTTTTTTTCATTTTAGTGTTGGATTTGTTATTTACATCAAAACTGTATCCTTGATCCAAGTATCGTATATTAATTCGTTTAGAAAACTGATAATGAATCATTTCAGAGAAGAGATGATGATTCCAAAAATCATCAGTCCAAATCGTATCAAACTTATAATAATCTTGGGGTATCAAATTATCTCTATTAAATTTTAAAGAATGCATCTCGTTAAAGTCGCTAGAATCAAAAGCCAAACGCAATGATTCCCATCTTTCCCAAATAATAGCCACATAAGTTAACAGCCAAGGGCCTAATAATATTCTCCAATAACGAAGTGAATGCTGTGTTTGATGATATTGGTTAAGACTTTCAGACAATGACTCTAGAACACGTTCATAAAATAACTCTAAGTACTCGTAATCTTTAATGAATTTTTCACGATCAGCCCAGTGGTATGCTATTTGTTCATAGTTTTTTGACTTAAGAAAGTCTTCATTTTGCATCGTCTTACACCACTCTCCTAGTAAGACAGCCTTCTGATCAGTGTGGCCCCAGGTTTCCTCAATTGCTGTGGTGATCAATAAATAGTTTTGTGAATGATTTTCCATATTCATAAGTTAAGGATATGTCTATAGTTGATACTGTATAAGTAGATCAGTCAGTAATTCTATTTCTAGTTTAATCGCTTAAATCCAGTAAAAGCTTCTTTAGAATTTAAACAATCATTAATATTTATTTTATCACTCTCAATTAAAGCAATTTTTTCAAAAACAAGAGACAACTGATCCAGATAATGGTCAACAACTTTTTTTGTATGTGCTGTAGAAACATATATAGAATTCGCAGCAAGAATATTTTTATCAATCATTTCTTGAGTAATGAGTGTTTTATATAGATTGTCATTTTTACTATTGAATGAGAATCCACTTAATGCAGGTAAGCCCCAGATTTTGATATCTAAATTAGTTGAGTCTGCTAATTCTTGCCATCTCTCTCTAATATAATAGCCCATTTCAGTGATAATCTTCCAAGACTGAATATTCTCCATTTCTCTCAAAGTAGCAAGAGCTGCTGTTGGGCCAACTCTTTCAGTCCAAAATGTACTGCTGATAAAGGTTGATTGTGCAGATTCCATAATACTAGCTCTTCCAACTAGTGCAGATATCGCATAACCGTTCCCTAATGCTTTAGAGTAGAGAGCTAGATCTGGCTCGACATCATACTTCTGATGTAAACCTCCGAAGGTTTCTCTAAACCCAGAAGTGCATTCATCAAATATTAAGACGCAATCATTTTTGGTAGCAAGATCGCGTACATTCTTAAGAAAATTATCTTTAGGTGGATCATTTCTTGAAACTTCCATTTTTATTGCTGCAATTTGACCTTTATTTTCATCAAAAATTTTCTTTAATGACTGAATATCATTATAGGCAAATGGAATTGTAGTTCCTTCAAGTGCCTTAGGAACTCCTTTAGGCTCTAATCCTGGTAATAGAAGATCACTCAATGCTTCTTTTGAGTTTAAATTAGTTGACAAATACCAATCATGCCAACCATGATAGCCACATAGAGCCACTTTATCTCGGCCTGTGGCAGCTCTAGCAATCCTGATTGAAACGGCATTAATTTCTCCACCAGTTCTAGCTAATCTCACCATATCAGACCATGGATTAATATCTATTAACCTCTCTGCAAGTTCTACTTCTTCTGGGCAATTCAATGTTGAAGCAACACTATTCTTAATAGCATCAATAACTTGGGAATCAATTTTATCATTGGCATAACCTAAAATATTAGTCCCTATACCCATTATTGACATGTCTATATATTTATTTGCATCTAGATCCCAAACTGAACAGCCTTTTGCTTTAGAAAAATATGAAGGCCATAATTCAGGCAAGAAATTCTCAGGTCTTTTAGAGAGTAGCATTGTGCCGCCTGGGATAATTTTCTTAGCTCTTCGATAGAGTTTCTGGCCAGTTCCCATCGTAGCACCCTCATTTCTTATTGAATTATTATTAACTTTTTTCAATTCTGGTTTGTTTTTAAAAATAGATAATATCTCTTCATATGAAACATCAATAATATCAGGAGTTTGCTTAGCTATAGCTTCTAATAACTCAAGATCCTCAGGATCATCCACTGTTAATCTAAGTCCTGAAAAATCAATATCAGACTGATAGTTATAGATTATATTATCACTGTTTCGATGAATGTATGGTGTAACGTGCTCCCTATCATAATCATCAATAGCATTCTTATATGCATCATCTAATGCTTCGTAACTAAAAATTTCTATATCAAAGCCATCAGGATAAGAAGGTGGATTGGTATTACTCATATAGTCAAAATTATTTTCACTATAAATTAAGAGCATCTCATCCAACATCATTGGATCTATCAGAGGGCAGTCAGCAGTGATTCTTACGATATGCTCAGCATTAAATTTTTTTGCTGTCATATAATATCGCTTCAATACATCATCCTCATCACCAGAGAAATAAGCAGCATGAATCGATTCAATCTCTTTCTCTAAATCAATATTTTCATCATTATCTGGGATTGCAAAAACAATATTAGATAAATGTTGAGACTCTTTTAAACGCGTAAATAAAATTTCAATTAAACTTTTATTAGAGAGCTTCTTTAGAACCTTACCTGGAAATCTCTTGGAACCTAGTCTTGCTTGTATAATGGCTGTTATATTTTTTTTCATTTTTTCAGAAAATATATTTACTCATCCCAATTATTTGGGTCTATTAAACTTTCATCATTAGAAATCAAATAGTCTGGAAAATCTAGTACAGACGGCTTCAAATAATTTGAGATTTCATGAAGTTGATTTGCATCATCAATGCCAATAATCACTCCATGAATTTGTGATATTGAAAATATAAATTGCAAGCAGGCCTCAACTCTTGAGATATTTATATGCTGAATCCAATCATCGTAAGAGCTGAATAACTCATTCCACTGACTAAAATATTTTGGTCTATTTACATCGTCCATCAGCAGTAATCCTTGAAGAAAAACTGATCTGGAAATTACATTGATATTTTTCTGAGATAACTTGTTTAACCATCCAGAATCAATAATTCTTCTATCAAATATATTCAATGGGACTTGGACTGCGTCAAACTCTATATTGTTAGTCAGTTGATCTAGAATCATGGGATCATAAATAGAAATCCCCACTTCTTTAATCAATCCCCTTTCTTTAACCTTGGAAATAGATGCAAAAGCACTAGAAGCAATATCATCATTTAATAATTGCATGGAATCATGAAAATATACTCGATTTATTTGGTCTAATGATAAATCAGTAAGTGCTGTTTCTATTTGATTGTTAATCCATCCATCAATTTCACTTATATCAACAGGAATGGATGGTAATTTTGTATCAATATGAAAACTTTCCAATCCAGACTTGCCTAAAACTTTTTGTGAATCGCCGTAGTTAATCGCTGTATCAAACTTATCAATACCAATTGTTTTCATTGCACTAATAATTTCATTAAGCTCAAAATTATTAACTTTCCCCTTTGTATTTGTAATTCCATAATCCACACCAAAATTAGCAGTACCTATTATGATTTTTGGAATCATTTTATCCTTCTCAACTTTCAAGAATTTGGATTCAGCTAATAGAAAGTCTTCCAGTGTATCTATATCTTGCACCCTATTATTAGGCAATATAAGTGGTGCAATCGAGGAGGAAAGCATGGGTTTATTAAGCTCATAAAATGTTTCCTCCTTCCCCCATATAAATTGACCTGCATCATAAAAAGCTCGATCTAGATCTTGTGATCTTTCTTTAATTTTTTCGGGCGTAATGGGAACTAGATTCTTTGAAGAATCCAAGATTAGTGCTCTTTGAATTGGATATTGATACTCGCATAAAGGAAGAGCAAAGGATTTATCACTGGATAATAAAATATTAAATCCTTCATTAATATCCTCAGATCTTACTAGAGGTGCAGTAGCAAGTAATAAACAAACATATTCAAATTTAATGTTTTGTTCTCGGTACCATTCCAATATATTTTGTATTACTTCTATATTCCCAACAAAGTCATCAGATAATTCTCTGGGTCTCATAAAAGGTACTTCAGCTCCATTCTCTCTAGCAACTTCAGCTGTCTCTTCATCTTCAGTAGAGACTATAATATGGTCAAATATTTTTGCCTCAATTGCCCTCTGTATTGGCCATGCTAAGATTGGTTTTCCAGCAAAAAGTCTAATGTTTTTATCTTTAAGTCTTTTGCTCTCCCTTCTTGCAGGTATAATTGCCAATTTCATAACTATAATGCTCTAATTAATTTAATATTTTTCTAATAGTTTCAATTACATAGGCCTGGTCTTGATCAGTCAAAAGAGGGAAGATGGGTATCGATATAGCCTCTTGATAATATTGTTCTGATTCCTTGAAATCCTCAATGGCATAGCCAAATTGAGTGTAATAATGATGCCTATAAACAGGCATATAATGCAAATTAACTCCTATCCCTTCTTTCAGTAAACCATTAAAAACCTCAAGGTGTGATTTTTCTATTAGGTCAAGCTTTAACCTTATGACGAAAAGATGATTTGCTGAGTAACATTCTTTATGGATTTTTTGAAACTTTAGGGGTAGATCACTCAAATCTTTTCTATAAACTTCAGCAATATCATTTCTCTTTGAAATATATTGATCCAATCTTTTTAATTGACTGTTACCAAGTGCGGCTTGCATTTCTGTCATACGATAATTGAAGCCTAAATCTATTTGTTCATTAAACCATGGCCCATCTGGAGTTTTTGACATCTGAGTTGAGTCCCTTGTAATTCCATGACTTCTTAGAAGACGAATTTTATTAGCAAGATCATGATTATTGGTTAAAGCCATACCCCCTTCCCCAGTAGTGATACTTTTTACTGGATGAAAGCTGAATGTAACAACATCACTGAACTTACATGAACCAATTGGCTCGCTATTATATTTAGCACCCAAAGCATGGCAAGCATCCTCAATTAAATAAATACCATATTTCTTGCATAAATCATGAATTGCTTGGAGATGGCAAGATAACCCTGCAAAGTGAACGATGACAATTATTTTAGGAAGTTTATTTTTTGATTCTGCTAATTTTAATTTACACTCTAGTTTTTCAATACTTAAATTCCAATCTTCTGGATCAATGTCAATAAAGTCGACCCTTGCATCACAGAAAAGACCACAATTAGCTGAACTAGCAAATGTTATTGCTGAAGTCCAAAGTATGTCACCCTTGGATAAGCCCATGGCTCTGCATGCTAAATGCAATGCCGATGTGCCGCTATTAACTCCTATCGCATGACGTGCATGAGTATATTCACAGATGCTGTTCTCAAATTCAGGTAAAGCACTACCTTGAGTTAAAAAATCCGATTGAAGAACTGTCTTGACCGCATCAATATCTTCATCGGTAATATCCTGTCGACCATATGGAATCATAAGTCTAATTCTATCTTATTTATAGGAGTTGTTGAATTTCTTCAATGGATAGAAAATGAGGATTACTACCAGATTGATACTCAAAACCTTCTTCAACATACTTTCCAGTTTCATTGATTTTATTTGTTGTGAAGTCATTATTGGATGTAAAAAAGATAACGCTGGGAGCTATCACAAAATGATCATCAAACTCAATTGTATGATGAGAGTCATCTGCTGGACACATAACTTCATTCAGTTTTTCGCCAGGCCTGATTCCAATTATTTTTGCAGGCATCTCAGGTGCGACCGCTTTTGCAACATCCATAATATTGGCGGAAGGAATTTTTGGAACAAAAATTTCTCCTCCCCTCATCCTCTCGAAATTCTTTAAAACAAAATTAACACCTGACTCTAGAGTTATCCAAAACCTAGTCATTGCCTCATGGGTAATGGGTAGATGCGTTTCTCCTTGTTTTATTAACTTATTAAAATAAGGAACAACAGAACCTCTAGAACCTATGACATTCCCATATCGAACAACTGAAAACCTAGTTTTCTGCTTCCCACCAATATTATTAGCAGCTACAAATAGCTTATCTGATGCTAGCTTTGTTGCTCCATACAAATTAATTGGATTGGCAGCTTTATCTGTTGATAATGCAATAATTTTTTCAACCCCATTATTAATAGAAGCAGTGATTACATTCTGTGCACCATTGATGTTAGTTTTAATGCATTCCATAGGATTATATTCAGCTGCTGTTACATGCTTAATAGCAGCTGCATGAATAACATAATCAACATCAATCATTGCTTGATCAAGTCTTGCAAGATCTCTTACATCGCCAATAAAATATCGCATGCAATCATCATTAAAATCTTGCTCCATTTCATATTGCTTTAACTCATCTCTAGAAAAAATGATGAGTTTCTTAGGTCTGTAGTTCTTAAGAATAATTTCGGTATATTTTTTACCAAAAGATCCTGTTCCGCCTGTAATTAAAATTGTTTTTCCATTAAACATATCAACCTCATTTTTCACTAAATATTCTATAATTCATATTGGTCTTATCTAAGGCTATCAATGCCGAAGAGTCAATGATTTCATTATTCTCACTATAGTTAAGTTCTTGTTTCATCAAGGTTTTATAGTCAATTTCATTAACTATATCTCCAGTAAAATCATCATTGATTGTGACTGTACGAAGATTAACGCATTCATTGATTGCAAGCAAAGGTTTTTCAGAATAAATAAACTTTTTATCATTCAATTTCCTCTTTCCATATTCATAAAAATGCCCACTCATTTTTGGTGTAGATGCATAGTCACATCCTACTAAAGTAATAGTTTCAAAGCCCATATAAACAGCAATACCAAGCATTCCTGTAAGAGCTGAATCCATAAATGTATACTTTCCAGTTAGATCTGAACCCTCTTTAATAGTGAAAACTTTATCATAATGATAAAGGTAGTTAATATTTTTTCCTCTTAATCCTAAGTAATTAGTTAAACTTACAAAATACTCTATATCTCGATGCTCACATATATTCGACTTATAAATCGATCCTAAGGTATTTCTTTCAAACGATTTACTATAAGGATTGGTCCAATACGGATAATAAAAAAAAGGATGTCCAGTATAGTAATATTTAGTATTAAGCTTTTTAAAATCTTTATGCAAAAATAGAAGTCCACACCCAATAGTAATTCGATCATTAAATTGCTCTATGTCAAAATATTTTATAGACGCTCCATTACCAAAAATATAACAACTTTCACCTTTATGTATATCTCTAAACCTTTCATTCCTTGTAAGAATATTTTTTGTTGCTTCAAAAAGGATTTTATTAGATAAATTATTTCTAAGAAAGGACATATCTATTTAATATATAAATTAGTGTTTACTAACATCTAGTTCAGCATAAGAACCAGAAAAAGTAATTTTTCCATGTTCCAATTGAATTATCTTTTCGCAATGCTTCAGAGTTGTTAATCTATGAGCAATGATGATAGTCGTTAAATTTGAATCTAAACCACTAATTGAGTTCATAACATTCATCTCTGTTTCACTATCAAGAGCACTGGTTGCCTCATCAAAAACAAGTATAGAAGCATTTCTGTAAAATGCTCTAGCCAGTGCTATTCTTTGTCGCTGACCTCCACTTAATCGAACACCTCTTTCACCAACTATGGTTTTAAACCCTTTGGGAGACTCATTTATGAATTCTAAAATTTGAGATTTCTTAGCAGCTTCAATAACTTTGTCTTGATCAATCTCATTAGGAGGAATACCAAATGCGATATTCTCAGTAATGGATCTATCAGAAAGAAAAATATTTTGTGGTACATGAGCTATAGATAACTGCCAAGATCTAAGTTTCTCTTGCCCCAATAGTTTGCCATCCACAAGTAATTGTCCCTCATTGGGGTTCAAAAGCATCATCAGAATATCAATTGTTGTGCTTTTACCGCTTCCAGTGGTACCACAAATTCCTAGCGACTGGCCTTTTTCAATGGAAAAGTTAAGATCCTTAAATACATGGTTATCCTCCCCAGGGTATTTAAAACTAATGCCATTAAATTCTATTTGGTGATTAAAAATATATGAATCTGGTATAGGCAGTGATTCATATTCTGGAAGTGGTTGGTTAAGTAGAGATAAAACATCAATTAATGACCCTCTACTACCCATAACTACAGAATAATTACCATACAATTGCTGTAAGAGTGGTAATAACCTTTGTGCACCTAAGGCTAGAGCGCCCAATATAGGGAGGGCTGAATTAATCCCGCCTTCACGAAAGCTTAGACTATAAGCTAATAATGCAATCAAAATCATACCCAATGATTCCATTCCAAATCTTGGAGCCTCATTAATAAAAGAATTTCCACCCCTTGCTTTTACTAGCTTTTGTATAGCTCGTCTATAATCATCAGTGTAAATCTCCTGAGTTCCATTCAATAAAATATCCCTAATAGCACCTAGGCCTTCTTGCAAAGCTTTAACAACATTAGTCTGCTCTAATGCTATACATTTCCCGTTGTTTCTCAATCGATGCACTGTATTCCAGGCAATTATCCAGTATAAAGTACCGAAACTCAATCCTGCTACGATTGCCATAATTGGATTAATAAAAATAAGTGTTATTGAAATACTTAAAAATAATATAAATGAAGTAATAAGTGACACAAGAGACATTAATATAGATGTAGCAACTGATACCTTTTGAGTGATGCTACTTATAATACTACTACTGCTACTTGCTATATGCACCTTATAAGGCTGATATAACGTACGATTATAA
>ENA-OREN01000144-OREN01000144.1-marine-metagenome-genome-assembly--contig:-NODE-144-length-103530-cov-7.440548_pt1 | contig 103530 bp, 94 predicted proteins | sample MGYA00248624_ERZ508555 | MGnify/ENA primary metagenome ERZ508555 (study PRJEB26222, sample SAMN06267773) | marine metagenome | isolation source: Saanich Inlet, British Columbia, Canada | place...
AGAGCAATTTTAGAAACTTATACTAAAGAGCATTCAGCTGAATACCAATCACAAGCTTTAATTGATATGGCGTTTAGAATGAGAGATCATATTGCTGATTTTTCTCAGATTAAAAATATTTTAATTGAAACTTCTCACCATACACATTATGTAATTGGAACTGGTGCTCAAGATCCGCAAAAAATGGATCCAAATGCGTCTAGAGAAACTTTAGATCACTCAATCATGTACATTTTTGCTGTTGCATTATTAGATGGAAGGTGGCATCATGTTGATTCTTATACAAGAGCTAAAGCTCAAAACCCAGAAACAATTAGTGTATGGCATAAAATTTCTACAGTTGAAAAACCTTACTGGTCAAAGGCTTATCATGAAAAAGATCCTAACAAAAAGGTGTTTGGAGGAAAAGTGATCATTACCATGAACGATGGAAAAGTTATTGAGGATCAAATTGAAAGAGCAAATGCACATCCAGCAGGGGCTAGACCATTTGTGAGAGAAAACTATATTGGTAAATTTGATATGTTAACCAATCAGTTAATTACAAAAGAGGAAAGAAACAGATTTATTGGTTTAGTTGAGAATTTAAGAAATTTAAGTTCTGAAGAAGTAAAGGAAATTAACCTTCAAGTTACTGATTTATCAAATAGCACTTTGGATTCTAAAGGTATTTTTTAGATAAATCAAAAGAAATTAGAGAAGTACCTACAAACACATAGTTCTCTATAATTCGTAGCATCAATCGTCCAGTATTATACAAAAATGTCGTATTAATGTATGGTAAAGTAGTATTGAGATTTAAGTAATTTATCATTAAATTCGCAGCGAGATTTTATTTGGGTTGTCCTCAAAGAAATCAACTATCCAAAAGTAAAGTTGGACACTTGGTTGGACACATTAATATTTTTAAGATATTTTTAAACCCTAATATAACTCTGTTAACGGCCTCGTAGCATAACTGAATAGTGCATCTGATTACGGCTCAGAAGGTTACAGGTTTGAATCCTGTCGAGGTCACAATAGGGAAATCAACTAGTTTGGTTTCCCTTATTATTTCATTTGTTCCATACCTAGTTAATATACTTTTTAGAATGTTTGTGTATATTTATGGAAATATTAAATTTAATCAAAATGAAAAAAATAATTCTATTCGTATTTATAACTAGCTTTTTAATTGCCTGTGAAGCAGACAACAAGAAAAATAATTCTGAAAAAAATGACCCAATGTCTGGTTATATGGTAGGAAATGATGAGAAATCTAATGCTATGATTCAATTCACCAAAGCATATCAAGAGAATAACATTAGTAATACTAAATCAATATTTGCAGATGATGTGGTGTTTAATGTCAATGATGCAAAAATGACTTTTGACGAAGTAAACGAAGGTTTTTCATTAGGACATACCTATTTTGATAATATCAAACATTCTGATGCTGATGTTGCAACAATGTACTATAACAATGGAAATGTTTTTACTAATTACTGGTATACTTGGACAGCAACTTCAAAAAAAAATAAAACCGAGCTAACTCTAAGAGGATATTGCTGGTTTAAATGGGAAGATGACAAAGTCATTGAAGTATATAATGCCTTTGATCCTACAGCTTATTCGGCAGAAATGTCCAATTAATATAAACATTTCTTTTTTTAAAACAGGTGTAATTATGTTTATTGCTTACTAATGAAAAATATATTTAAATAAAGTTCTATTTACATTAAACCAAGTTGTTTATAAAAGTCCAAGTAATCCATAAAATCCTGTTCCTGTGCTATTTTTCCATCTTTCATTATCACAAGAGTAACTCCAGATACATCAACTTTATTACCAGTAGCTGGAACTCCAAAAAATTCACCATCATGAGTTCCTTTAAAATTCCAATGTTTTACAATTTTATCTCCTTGACCAAAGGCATCAATAATTGTGAATTCTGCATCTGAAAATCCAATTAAATAATTATTGTAATATGCTTTAAAACCTTCAATTCCAACTATGTTTTCAGGTTCAACTATTGCAGTAATATTTTCATCAAAACTAGTCTCATTAATCAGATCGATTTGTCTATCGTTAATTACTTTATCCCAAACAGATTTATACATTTTTAGGTTCTCCTCTAATTGTATTTGAACTTTTTCAACCTCTATTTCAATTATTTGAGGTTCAGGGTTTAAAAATGCTGTTGCTTTTTTAACAGCAGTATTGTTACAAGATGTAAGCAAGAATAATGTAAAAAAATATAATAATTTTTTCATGATATTTTTATTTAGATATACTAAAATAAGAAAAATAATAATTCTATTACCTTAATCCATTAACATCATATCTTGAAGCAAAATTCCTTATTAATCTAATAATGTTTTGATTTTTATGTTTCGAAATTCTACAGGATGTCCTTCAGATTGTAATGAAATGTATCCATCTTTTAAAGGCATGCCAATTTTATCTAAAAAATTATTAGGAACTTTATTTCCGCCAATTCTAATATTTGTGTAGGATAAAACTGTGTCATTATCAATTACGTGATGAATTATCTTATTTGAAAAAACTATTACTTCAACTTTAACCCAATCATCATGATGATAGGTTTTTGAAGTGGAATTAATACAATGAGATTTAGCTATCGTAGAATCAATATCAACATCTGTTCCAGGTGTACAAATATTTGCAGTTGGTCTTTTGTCTTTACCTAATCCTCCTAGTAATTGAACTTCAGCACTAATTGGAAAATCTTGTTCAATTAACATAGTTTCTGGATTTTGACAATGAAGCATTATCCCACTATTTTTTATTGACCATCCAGGTGCACCTTTTAAGTGAACTCCACTAAACTTGTACTCTAAGCTTAAATGATAATTTTTATATTTTTTTTTAGTAAAAAATATATGACCAAATCTATCATCAAAAGAATCATAATTTTCATATGAAACTTTTATTGCACCATCTTTAACCTTAAAAGTATTATTGAAATTATATCCGAGTTTATATCCTCTTATTTTTATTTTCCAATCCTCTAAATCTTTACCATTAAATAAATACTCCCATTGATCATTTTCTGATTTTAGATTACTGGTTATATCAATATAATTAAACCCAATAATAATAATAGAAAAAATTGCAAAAAGGGCAATATTAATTAACTTTTTCATAAATCTAATTTAAAACAAAATTACTGTTTTTCTCTATTTATAACTAAATGTCAGTCCGGCATTCTTTTCAAGACGAGATAAAAGTTTATCACCCATAGCAGTTGAAGGTGTTAAAACCCCTCCTAAATATGATAATTCATCCTTAGCTAAACAAATAGCAGCTTCACTAAGCATCTTTGATGTTGATCCATATCCAGGATCCATATCTCCAATAACTTTAGCCAAAGCTTTGGATCCATCTTCATAAGTTATATAAAATCTTAAATTATAAAATCCATTTTCTCTTTGTTTTTTGTTAGGTCCTTCTCCAGCTTTAGGTAAAATTTTATCTATAATTCTTTTCAATAAAGAACCAGGCTTAGCAGACATCATTAAACCAATTGGTATCACACTAATAAAACCTTTAACTCTACCTTTTAAACCTTTGCCGCTCAAAGTTGCTTCATCATACCTAAAGTCTTTTCCATAGGCATAACCGCTTAAAGCATTACTACGACGAACAATTTTTGTATTAATTGCTGCCATAACAAATGGTCCAATCCAACTTTTAGAAGCCTTATCATAAACAATAGTTCTTAAATCATATTTATCTAAACCTTCTTGTTCCCCAACAGGATTTAATCCATAAGGATTAATCAGAACTTTAAAAATATTTTTATCCTTATGCGCTTCTTCATTTACATGACTTAAGCTTTCGTAAGTACCACCACTAATACCACCACTAGCTCCGGCAACACGCATTTGAATTTGTTTAGCTATTTGACCTTTTTTAGCTTTTGATATTTTTTGTATAAAATAAACTCCCATATCAGAAGGAATCGAATCAAATCCACAACAATTAACAATTTTTGTTTGATTAGCCACTGCAGATTCATGATGTTTATCAATCATTCTACGAATCCATTGTACTTCACCAGCCAAATCACAATAATGAGTTTGATTTTCTATACATACTGACACTAATTTAGAACCATATTTCGCATAAGGTCCTACTGTTGTGCAAATTACCTTTGCGCGTTTAACCATCTCTTTTAAGCTTTCGTCATCATTACTATCTGCAACAACTATAGGAACTGTTTTATCAGCAACTTTAGATCTTACTAATTCTAGCTTAGCTAAATTTCTGCCTGCCATTGCCCATTTTAAATCTCCATTAGTGCCGTATTTGCTAAATATATAACCTGCAACTAATCTTCCAGTAAACCCAGATGCTCCCCAAATTATGATGTCAAACTCACGCGATTTATTCATGTTTATATTTATAAAAGATTATTATATTCATTTTATTAATATTCCAATTAATAATTATACATTCGCAATGTTGTTTTCCCAAACAACATGTATTAAAAGTTCAAGAGTTTTATGGTCATTATTCTTGAGCTTTTTTTATTTTAAAGTTTTTCTATTATAGGATAAAACCATATTCCTAAAAGAATACCAAGTATAACTAAAATAAATACAAATAAATATTGTTTAAAATTTGAACTATCCATATTTTTTTTCTTGTAGTTATAAATTAACTCACTTTTTGACCTCTATTGGGCTTTAGTTTATGTTTAATATATTCTAAATCACATTTCTTAATAATAGCAAAAGCTATATGATGAGAATTATTCAGTAATTCAATTCCAGATTTTATAAGTTTTTTATTTTCTAAGATAAAAAACTCTTTTAAATGTGTTTCATGATGTTCAGCAATCTTTTCAGAACTAGGTCCTTTAAAATCCCAAATCAGTTTCAAATAACTCATGTTTTAAAAATTTAATTCAGTATTAGAGGATTAATTTTATCAATTATAAAAGTGTTAAAAAAAAATTAATAAAACATATAAGTTATTGTTATAAATATAACAATAATAGCTTATTTTGTTATGTATGAAAAAAATATTAGTATTAGGATTAGGAAAAGTTGGAACATTAGTTGGAGTCTTGCTTAGCAAAAACTTTGATGTTACTGGATTAGATCAAAAAAAGCCGCATTATGATTTTAAGCTGCCATTCAGTGTGATTGAATCAGACGTGAAAGATGAAAAAAAGCTTATAACCATATTTAGTAAATATGATACAATTGTATCTGCACTTCCTTTTTTTTTAAACAAAAGTATAGCTAAATTAGCCTTTGAACTAAATCTACATTACTTTGATTTAACAGAAGACATTGAGACCACTGATTATATCAAAAAATTAAGTATTAAATCAAATAAGGTTATGGCACCTCAATGTGGACTAGCACCAGGACTTATTGGAATAGTAGGAAATAATCTAGCTAATAAGTTTGACAAGCTAAGAGATATAGAGTTAAGAGTTGGAGCTCTACCAAGATATCCTAATGGCCAATTAGCTTACTCATTCACTTGGTCACCAGAAGGTGTTATTAATGAGTATATAAATGATGCACAAGTAATTCAAAATGGTGTAAAAAAGATGGTCCCATCATTGGATGGTTTTGAACATATAAATATTGAAGGACAAGAATTTGAAGCATTTGCAACTTCAGGAGGTTTAGGGACCATGTGCGATACTTATGAAGGGAAAGTTGATACTTTAAACTATAAAACTATAAGGTATCCAGGACATGGAAAACTAATGAGGTTTTTAATGTATGAGCTAATTTTAAAAAATGACAAATCAAAGTTAAAAGAAATACTGAGTAATGCTAAGCCGCCTGTTGAAGATGATGTTGTTTATGTTTACGCTGTAGTTGAAGGATGGAAAAAAGAAAAAATATCTAGAAGTGAATATTTTAAAGCATTTTATCCAATTGAAATTCAAAAAAATAAATGGAGAGCTATTTCATGGACAACAGCTGCATCTTTAGTTGCTGTAATTGAAATGATTAACAATGGGAAACTTCCAAATAAAGGATTTATTAAACAAGAAGAAATTTCATTTGAAGATTTTTTAAAAACTGATTCAGGAAAATTATTTTTGAATTAACTTTAATCTATGAGATTTAAAGAAAAGAAAACAATTAACATTATTCTAGAATCTTTATTCGACACTTACTCTAAAAGAGTACCAGACGTAAAGAAGATTACTAGTGCATTAATTGAAAAAAAAATAATTTCTAATCAGTCTGAAATCGTTAATGATCATATTGCCTTTAGGACTATGGGTGTTAAGTTTCTTGGAATTCAATCGTTAGAAAAAATATTTATTTACCACGGGTATGTAAAAAAAGATTTTTATTCATTTGAAGCTAAAAAATTAAATGCTTTTTGGTATTCACATTCTGATGAAAATATGCCAAGAATTTTTATAAGTGAATTAAAAGTCAAAGAATTAAGTGAAAATTCAAAAGCTATAATTTCTAAATACACAAACCAAGTAACTGAAGATCCAGTTGATAAATTAGATTTAAATAATCCAAATGAAGTAATTGATTTCTTAAGTAAGCCTCTTTGGAGTTTGCCTTCTTTAAATGATTACAATAAACTATTAAATGAAACAGAGTATGGGTCTTGGGTTATTTACAATAGATACTATTTGAATCATTACACCATTAGTGTTCATGAACTGATTGACCAATACAATACTTTAGAAAAATTCAATGCTTTTATTGTAAAAATTGGCATAAAACTAAATGACTCTGGAGGTCTAATCAAAGAAAGTAAAGATGGTTTATTACTTCAAAGCAGCTCAGTAGCTAATAAAGTTAAAGCGAATTTTATTGAAGGTAGCTCACTTATTTCAGGAAGTTATGTTGAATTTGCTGAAAGAAAGGTTTTTCCTCAATATAGAAATATAACAAAAATTAAACCCATTCACAGAAGGGATGGGTTTGAAGCTTCTAATGCTGACAAAATATTTGAAAGTACTTATAAAAAACAAGTAGAAAAAAATTCTTAATAATTATTAATTTTAGCTAATCTATCTAAATGATAGTTTGAGTCTCCTAAAATTCTCTGAATAACTCTAGCTCTTTTTAGAAAAAATCCAATATCTGCATCATCTGTAACGCCAATTCCTCCATGCATTTGAACAGCTTCATTACTAACAAGCTTAAAAGTCATTCCTAATTTTGCTTTAGCTAAACTAGCTAATTTAGGAAGATTAGAATCATTAGAATCTATAGCTTGTAATGCTTTTAAAACAATAGACTTACATAATTCAATCTCACCAAACATCAAAGCAGAACGGTGTTGAAGTGCCTGAAAAGATCCTATCTTAACTCCAAACTGTTCCCTTTCCTTTAAATAACTCATGGTCATTTCAAAAGCTTCTTGAACGCTGCCCAACATTTCTGCAGCCAAGCCCACTCTTGCAATATCAAAAGTTTTTTCTAAAATAGAATCACCATCATTTTCTTCAGAAAGCAAATTTGATTTATCTACTTTAACATTACTGAAAGATATGTCAGAGTATGTTCTAGAATCCATATGAACTTTATTATTATAAGTAATTCCATCAGATTTTGAATCTACTAAAACCAACATTGTATTTGATCCGGACTCATCTTTTGACGAAACAATAAGATAATCTGAAATACTTCCGTCGATTACAAAATTCTTTTTACCATTCAAAACATACCCCTCACCTTGTTTAGAAAGTAAAGAGTTTATTGTATTTGGATTATGTTGAATACCTTCTTCATGAGCTATTGAAACCAATTTACTCCCATTCATTATCTCTTGAAATAACTTTGTTTTTAAAATCTCATTTTTAGAAAGAGATGTTAGTGTAGAAGACATTAAAACAGTCGATATTATAGGGGATAAAGTTAATTTTCTTCCCATTTCTTCTAATACTTGTCCAAGACCAACATACCCGAAATTTAATCCATTATATTCTTCAGGAATTGTTAATGCAGTCCATCCCATCTCAACCATCTCTATCCAAAGATCTTTATCATGAGTTTTATAACTATGATCTCTTAAAACTCTTAAACTAGATAATGGAGATTTTAAATCTAAAAATTCTTTAGTTGATGTTTTGAGCATTTGCTGCTCTTCATTTATTATTAGTGCCATTATATTTTATTTTGAGGGTAAACCTAAGATTCTTTTTGCAATGATATTTAATTGAATTTCATGAGTTCCACCTTCAATAGAGTGACCTTTTGTTCTACAGAAATATCTAGCTTGTGCTCCATTATTTGATTCTTCACTAGTCCATTCACTTGCATTAAAACCATTTACACTAAGTCTTAATTCTTCACTCTGAATACTTAGTTCTGTGCCATAATATTTAAAAAAAGAGGATGCAGCTCCTGAATTATTGCCTGCCTTATGCTCATCCATAGTTCTTTGAATAGTTAAATCAAAAATTTCTTGGTTCATCTCCAACTCAGCTATTTTAGCTCTTAAAATAGTATCTGATAAAATATCATTATTTTTTCCTAAAACTTTAATAGCTTCATCTCTCAAATATTCCTTTTTATCAGTATCACCAATTCCTCCAATCATTTGACGTTCATGTGTCAATAAATATTTAGCTATGGTCCAACCTTCATTAAGTGTTCCAACTAAATTTTCTTTAGGAACTTTTACAGAATCAAAAAATGTTTCTGTAAAAGGAGAGTTTCCACTTATAAGCTTAATTGGTCTTGTGCTAACTCCTTCAGAAGCCATATCAATTAAAAGAAAACTAACTCCGTTATGTTTAGAGCTGAAATCTGTTCTAACTAAGCAAAAAATCCAATCACCTTTATCTCCAAATGAAGTCCACACTTTAGAGCCTGTAACTAAAAAATGATCTCCCTTGTCTTCTGCCTTAGTTTGTAAATTAGCTAAATCGCTTCCAGCATTTGGCTCACTGTAACCTTGTACCCATCTAATTTTACCTTCAGTAATCTGAGGCAAATAATGAAGTTTTTGTTCTTCACTAGCAAATTTCAACATAGCTGGACCAAGCATAGTAATTCCAAAATTAATATGCGGTTTTCTACATCCTAATCTGGCCATTTCTTGATTTAAAATGTTATTCTGTGTAGCAGTTAATCCGCCACCACCATATTTGGTTTCCCAGTATGGTACAATCCATTTTTTTTTAAGCATTCTTTCAAACCAATCTTTTTGATCTTTATTATAAAACTCTCCTTTTCTTCCACCCCAAAACAATTGTTTAGGATCAGTAAGTTTTTCTCTCATACTCAAAGGGCAGTTATCTTCTAACCACTTTCTAGTTTCCATTCTAAAGCTGGTCAAATCTACATTTACTTGTGTTTCCATATATATAATTAAACTTTAAATACTCTTTCAAAATAATCACCTAATTCATTAACTAGATCATTTTTACTATTACTTATTTTGATTCCAGCTAAAACTTTAGCTAGTCTTTTTTTATATTCTAACTGCATCATTCTTCCAATTTGAATTCTTTGTGCTTGAGGAGATCCAGCACCATGTACGCTCTCAGTTAAATAACCAACAGCATTTCTACCCATCGTCATATTTTCAATTAACCTAAGAACTCTTATTCTATCTTCACTCGAATAGTCTTTATTTCCTTTTAAATACTTTTTCAACAATTTTCCTATTTCTGGATGATTTAAATCTTTTTCTGAAGGTAATGTCGAGACATTTCCTCCTCCTAAATCTTGGGCTATTTGAGAAATTTGAAATGGAAGTTTAGTAACGTGGTGTTTACAAACATTTGAAAGCATACCATCGCATTGGTAACAACCAGATTTAGTTTCAAAACCCTGATAAGATGAAGCAATACCTGTCCCATAAATCGTTTCATTTAAATGAGACATTTCAACCAATTTATCTTTAATATGCGAAGCTTTTTGAACACCATTCATTTCTGAGACTGCAGCAGCTGCACCAATTAAAACATCGCCAACACCAGATTTGCACACATAACTTCTACGATGATATGTAGTAAACCTTTCTACTAACATGGATGCATAATCGTATTCACCATCCATAAATATTAGATTATTAGGAATAAAAACATTTTCAAATACTACCATAGCTTCTTGTCCTCCAAATTTCGCATTTCCAACATCAATATCTCCACCCTCCATACTTCGTGTATCACAAGACTGTCTTCCGTAGATATATGTAATTCCTTTTGCGTCAACTGGTACTGCTCCAATAACAGCATAATCTTTGTCATTTTCTCCAAGACGCATTGTAGGCATAATAATCATCCAATGCGAATTAATACAGCCTGTTTGGTGAGCTTTAGCTCCTGAAATATAAACTCCTTTTTCTGTTCTTTTAATAATATGAACGAACATATCTTTATCTTCTTGTTGATGTGGAGCCAAACTTCTATCACCTTTTACATCAGTCATAGCACCTCCAACAACAAAGTTATATTTATGCATTTCTGTTAAAAAAAGTTTTAGTTTTTTATGATAGTCAGTATTGTATTGTTCATCCATTTCAAAAGTAGTAGAGTATAAAGAATTGAATGCATCCATTCCAACACACCTTTGAAAACAGGTTCCGGTTAACTGGCCTAATTTTCTTTGCATTTTATTTTGATTCACTAAATCCTCAACACTTGTGCATATATGAAGAAATCTACTTATTCTTTCACCTGTAAATGGAGAAATTACTGAGGCCAAATCTGGATTAGAAATTGCTAAATCATAAGTTTGAGCTACAGCATTTATTGAAGGTCTTATCATATCATGATCAACTGGCTCAATTACTTTTTCGCCAAATAAATACACATTTAGATTCCTGTCTTTTAATGAATCTATATAATCTTTACCGTTATTAATTTTTTTCATTACTTCCCTGAAAATTTTGCTTTTCTTTTTTCTAAAAAAGCATTAACACCTTCTTTAAGATCATGACTGTAAAATGCAGCTACTTGCTCTTTAGCTTCAAATTCAATAGTGTCGTATAAATTATTATCTAATGAAAAAATCATGTCTTGTTTTGTAATTCCAATAGCGATAGTAGCTTTTTTAGAGAGATTAAAAGCCCATTTTTTTGCACTATCTAAAATTTCTGAATTATCTACTAATTTATTTGTTAAGCCTAAACTCAAACATTCTTCTCCTAAAACTTTTTTCCCAGAAGATGCAATTTCTAAAGCTTTACTATAACCAACTTGTCTGGAAAGTAACCAACTGGCTCCTCCATCAGGACCTAAACCAATATTTATAAATGCATAAAGAATAGCACTTTCTTTACTCATAACTCTAAAATCACAAGCAAGAGCAAAAGCTGCACCAACTCCAGCTGCAGTTCCATTTATAGCACCAATAATTGGTTTTTTTAACCCTAAGAAGCGTTTCATTAAAGGTTTATATTTTTCAACAATATAATCTCTACTTTGTTCAGGTGTAATAAGTCCAAAAGTTGACATATCTGCTCCAGCACAAAAGCCTTTACCATTTCCTGTTAAAACAACTGCTCTAATACTATCATCATTTTCAACTATTGAAAAAGATTCATTAAATCCATCAAGCAAATCTTGATTAACTGAATTATACCTGTCAGGTCTGTTTAAAGTTATAATTGCTATACTATCTTGAATTTCAATTAATACCGCTTTGTTCATAATAATTATTTATTCGTAAGCAATTGCTAGAGTTTCAGCAACACAAACTGGTTTTTCTTGTCCTTTAAGTTCTACAGTAACCCCTAATTTATACTTAGCACTACCATCTTTCATGTCAAATTCTAATAAAGCAACTCTTCCTCTAACCATGCCACCAGATGGTGTGGCACTTGTAAATCTGACTCTATCTAAGCCATAATTAATACCCATTTTAACACTACTAATAGCTAAGGTGTCGTATGAAAAACGCGATGCGAGCGATAATATCATAAAACCATGTGCTACTGTAGTTTTGTAAGGGGAATGTTTTTTAGACTTTTCTTTGTCAATGTGTATCCATTGCTCATCTTCTGTTATTTTTGCAAAAACATTTATTTTATCTTGAGTTATTTCAATCCAATTTGAAACTCCTAATTCTTTTCCAACACTTTTACTCATTTCATCTAAATTTTTAAAATGAGTCTTGTAAGTTTTATTATCGTCCATAATTATATATTTTAAATTTTACATTGGCATTGCACCTCCGTTAGCATGAAGAGTAATTCCACTAACAAATCCTGATTCTTTTGAAGCTAGAAATAAGTATACATGTCCCATGTCTTTAGGTGTACCAATCCTACCTACTGGAATCATTTTTATTGCACCCTGTATAATTTCTTCTGGCATACTGTCTGACATTACAGACTTTACAAAACCTGGAGCAACAGCATTAGCCGTAATACCATATTTACCAACCTCTTTACATAGTGCTCTAGTAAAACCAGAAATTCCAGCTTTTGTAGCACAATAATTTGTTTGACCAAAAGCTCCAGCAGTTCCATTTATAGAAGAAGCAGAAACAATTCTGCCATATCCATTTTCCTTCATGTGTGGAATAACGGATCTAGTTACTACATATAAAGATTTTAAATTAACATTAATTACGGAATCCCATTCTTCTTCAGACATTTTTAAAAACGATTTATCTCTAATTATTCCAGCATTATTTATTAAAATTTCAATTTTACCATGCTCTTTTATAATTTCTGCAATCGCATTATTTACAGACTCTTGATTTGTAACATCAACTTTTTGATAGAATATTTTACCACCTGATTTTGAAATTTCATTTACAGTTTCGCTTCCGTCAAGTACATCCCAAAGTGCAACTGTAGCACCTTCACGACAAAAGACTTCACATATTCCTTTACCAATTCCACGAGCTCCACCAGTAACAATTGCTACTTGACCTTCTAATCTTTTCATAATTTATATTTATTAAACATTATTTTAATGAGTATTTTTATCCTAATTTAAAAAAAAATCACTTTTTTATATTTATATAACTTCAAATAAACCTGCTGCACCCATACCACCGCCAACACACATCGTTGATATTACATACTTAGCACCTCTTCTTTTTCCTTCTATTAAAGCATGTGCTACCATTCTTGAACCACTCATTCCATAGGGATGTCCAACCGAAATTGCACCACCATTTACATTTAATAATTCATTAGGAATATTTAAAATGTCTCTACAATAAATTACTTGAACAGCAAAAGCTTCATTTAATTCCCATAAACTAATATCACTTACTTTTAAACCGTGTTGTTTTAAGAGTTTTGGAACAGCATAAATTGGACCAATTCCCATTTCATCAGGCTCACAGCCAGCTACAGCAATTCCTCTATATATTCCTAAAGGTGTAATGTTTTGTTTAGCAGCTAACGATGATTCCATTAACACACAAGCTGAAGCGCCATCAGATAATTGACTAGCGTTACCTGCTGTTATTAAACCTCCTTCAATAACAGGCTTTAATGAATTCAATCCTTCTATTGTTGTAGTAGGTCTATTTCCTTCATCTTTTGTTAAAGTATTCTCAACAAAAGATATTTCTTTAGTTTCTTTATTCATAACGCCCATAGAAGTAGTTACAGGAAATATTTCTTGATCAAATTTACCCTCTACTTGTGCTTTAGCTGTTCTTATTTGACTTTCTAATGAATAAACATCTTGAGCATCTCTTGAAACATTATATCTTTTTCCAACAACTTCAGCTGTTTGAAGCATTGGCATGTAGATATGTTTATGCTTAGTAACTAAATTTTTATCTACATATCGATCTAAATTCATTTTTTGAGTTTGAGCTAAACTAATAGATTCTAAACCCCCACCAATAACAACTTCCATTCCGTCTACGATAATTTGCTTTGCAGCCGTAGCTATAGCCATCATCCCAGATGAACATTGTCTATCTATACTCATTCCACTTACAGTAACAGGTAATCCTGCTGTCAAAGCTACATTTCTAGCGATATTTCCATGGGTGGTCCCTTGTTGAATAGCACAACCCATTATTACATCATCAACTTTTTCAGGATCAATCCCAGATCTTTTAACAGCTTCTTCAACAGCCCACCCACCCATTGTTGGAGCAGTAGTATTATTGAAGGTTCCCCTATAGGCTTTACCTATAGGTGTTCTTGCTGTTGATACAATTATTGCTTCCCTCATATTTAGTTAACTTTTAAAATTAATTTTCCTTTTTTATCTCCATTAAATAATTTTTTGAAAATTTCATAAAAATTTTCAATACCGTCATATATATCTTCTTTTGATTTTAACTTGCCTTCCAAAATCCAATTACTCATTTCTTCTACAGCAATTGGGTATTTTTTTACATAATCAAAAACAACCATGCCTGTCATAGTTCCTCTGTTAACAAGTAAAGAAAGGTAATTGTCTGGTCCTTTAGCTGAAGTTTCATTGTATTGAGATATCGCTCCACAAACTACAATTCTAGCATATTTATTAATAAATATTAAAGCTGAATCTAAAATATCACCTCCAACATTGTCAAAATAAACATCTATACCATTTGGACATTCTTTTTTAATTCCACTTTTAACACTTTCATTTTTATAATCAATACAACCATCAAAACCAAGTTCATTTACAACATAATCACATTTTTCTTTTCCTCCTGCAATGCCCACAACTTTACACCCTTTAATTTTAGCAATTTGTCCTACTATACTTCCAACAGCACCAGCAGCAGCAGAAACTAAAACTGTGTCACCTTCTTTAATTTTACCAACTTCTAAAATTCCGAAATATGCTGTCATTCCCGGCATGCCAAGAGTTCCAATAAATACCGGTAAATCTAATTTTCCAGGATAAATTTTAAAAAATCCCATGCCATCATTAATAGAATACTTTTGCACTCCTGAACCCCCTGAAACGACATCACCTTCAGAAAATTTTGGATTATTTGATTCAATTACCTTACCTATGGATCCAGCTCTCATAACATCTCCTATTTTCACAGGTTCTATATAGGATCTTGTTTCATTCATCCATCCTCTCATGGCAGGATCTAAAGAAATGTAGTTATTCTCTATAAGTATTTCACCTTCATTTAAAGATGGTAAAATTTCCTCACTTAGTTCCCAAGTATCTTCATCTGGAAATCCTATTGGTCTTTTTTTTAATCTAAGAACTTTATTAATTATTTTCATTTTTTTTATTTTAATTAGTATTTTTTTACTAATATATTAAAATATTACTATGCGCGCATAGTAATTAACGTTTTATTTCCAATCTGGTGTTCTTTTATTTTTAAAAGCATTTATTCCTTCTTTAGCATCTGCAGAATTTAATACTTTTTCCAACATCTCAGATAAGTACAAATGATTTAATTCGCTTGAATTAATTTTGTCTAAAGCCTCTAATCCTAGTCTAATTGCTGTTGGAGAATTAGAAGTCACTTCCATCAACCATTTTTGAGTTTCATTTTCAAGAACTTCTTTTTTAACAACCCTAGAAACTAAACCCCATTTTTTTGCTATAGAAACATCTAAATTATATCCTCTAACACACCAATCTATTACATTTCTAATTGAAATTATTTTTGAGAGTGATTCCATTACTTGCATTGGAAAAATACCTCTTTTTACTTCAGGCAGTCCTAATTTTATATTTTTTGTAGAAATCACATAATTACATCCCGCCACTAATAAAATTCCTCCAGCATAAACATCACCATTTAATTGACAAATTTTTGGTTTATATAATTTATTAAATAATTCACCAATAAAAATTTTTGAATTTGGTTCTGGAATTGTTGAATTATTTTTTTCAATATCACCAGCTAACGCTTTAAGATCCATTCCAGAACAAAAAACATCTCCATTTGACTTTAACAATACAGCTCTAATATTGTTATTATAAAATGCATATTGAAAGGCAAATGCTATTTCATTAATCATTTGAGGGTGTAAAGCGTTTTTCTTTTTTGGACGATTTAATGTAACAGTAAAGACGTGATCCGTTTCGTCTAATTCTATAAAATCAAATTTGTATGATTTTATATTTTGAATATCTTTTTCCTTATAAAAATTCATAGTAAATGTTACATTCTAAATACTCCAAAAGAACTAGATCCTTTTATTTCATTGTTGTAAACAGCTGCTAATGCTAAGGATAAATATTTTCTAGTATCTGTTGGATCAATAACTCCATCATCCCAAACCTCAGATGTAGTATGCCAAACACTAGCCTTTTCATCAGCCTCTTCAGCCAGCTTTTTCTTTTCTATTTTAAGTTTTTCTTCATCAATAACTTTATTTAATGAAGATGCTGAATTTCTTTTAATTATTTCCATTACACCAGACAACTGATCTGCTCCCATAACACCAGATTTTACATTTGGATATGAAAACAGAAATCTAGGCTCAAAAGATCTACCACACATTGCATAATTTCCAGCACCATATGAATTACCAACCTGTAGACTAATGTGTGGAACTGTACTTCCAGAAACAGCATGAATTAATTGAGATCCACTATTAATCATTCCATTTTGTTCATATCTCTTTCCTACCATAAAGCCTGTAGTATTATGAATAAATAGTAAAGGAGTATTAGATTTATTTGCCAATTGTATAAAATGTGTAGCTTTTCTTGCTGACTCAATAAAAATTACTCCATTATTCGCAATAATTCCAATAGGGTAACCATTAATTTTTGTCCAACAGCAAAACATTGTTCTGCCATAATTTTCTTTGAATTCAATAAATTCAGAACTATCAACAAATCTTTTGACAAGTTCTCGAATATCAAAAGGCTTTTTCAAGTGAGAAGGAATAATCCCTAAAATCTCATCTTTAACGAATTTTGGGGAAGATGCATCGCTTTCATACTTATTATCTGCTGGCTGCTTAATTTTTTTAATTAAATTTTTTGTTATTTCTAAAGCATCTTTTTCATCTTTAGCTAAAAAATCTGAAACACCAGAAATACTACTATGCATTTGAGCTCCTCCTAATTCCTCATCGTTAGCATCTTCATTAGTTGCCATTTTTACTAATGGTGGTCCTGCTAAAAAGACTTTAGCGGCGTTCTTCTGGAAAATTGAATAGTCAGACATACCAGGAACATAAGCACCACCTGCTGTTGCATTACCAAACACTACAGATATTGTTGGGATTCCTTCTTTAGACCTTCTAGACATCTCCATAAAAAACTTACCATAATTATTAAAAACCCTGTCTTGATCTGGTAAATTAGCTCCACCACTTTCAACAAGATTTATAGTTAATAATTTATTTTCATTAGCAATTTGTGATAATCTTAGATTTTTTAAGCTTGTAGCATAATCAATTGCACCTGCTTTTCTTGTTGCAACATTTGCATTAATTAAGCAAAGTACATTAGAAACATAGCCCAAAACTACTACTGTAGTTCCACCAGCTCCAAACCCGTTTTCATGTTTTAAGCCAGCAAGAGACATCAATTCTATGTGAGGTTTGTTTTTGTCAAGCAACAAGTCTATTTTTTCTCTAGCAAGTAGTTTTTTTCTTCTTCTGGTTCTTTTAATTTTATCTTTATTGCCTTCTAACTTTGATAATTTAAAATACGAATTAAGCTCTTTCAATAATATCTTCATAGAAATCTCATTTTCAATAAAATTTGAACTTAAAACATCAATATTTGACTTTCGAACTTTCATTAAATAAACATTTTATTTTAATGGATTATTAAATTGCTATTAAATACAAAATTAATGAAAAATATACTGCCTTTTGATAATTGGTTTTATTAAAGCTAGTTTTATAGGAATTGGAATATCTAATAAAATGAAGAAAAAATATTTTATATTTGATTTATTCAAAAATTGGTGATAGCCCCGAAAGGTTACTTTACAGAAAAGTTGATTTGAGTATAAATGACTGGAATAAATGGGTGGCTGGTCCTGAATTTGAATTACTAACAGCTAAAAACAAATAGGAAGGAAGTGAAATTTTTATTAAAAAATCTGTCAAAGGTGCTTCAATTGAAAAAATTCATGACTTGAGAGATCCATCAGTTTTTCAAGACATTGATAAAAAAACTACCTATTATACTCAGGTAAAGGAGAAAAAGGAATTGGATTAGCTGAGATTAAAATTAAGAACAACTAAAAAACAAAATTATGAACACTGAGTTATTTGATTTTCCTTTTTATAAGTGGGAAAAAGAACTTTCTAACAAACCATTTTTAAAACAACCCTTTGGCAATTTGTGGGAGACCTATACATGGAATGAAGTTGGATTAATGGCTAGAAAACTTTCTAATGGATTAAAAAGCTTAGGTTTAGAAAAAGACAGTCACATTGGATTAGTTTCTAAAAATTGTAGGGAATGGATTATAGCAGATTTAGCTATTTCAATGGCGGGATATATTTCTGTGCCATTTTTTCCAACATTAAATTCAAAAGAAATAGGAAATTTACTAGAATTCGGAGATGTTAAAGCACTTTTTGTGGGAAAATTAGAAAACTGGGAAGAAATGAAACAAGGTGTTAGAGGTGATATGCCTACAATAGCATTCCCTCACTATAAAGACCATTCTAAAATTAGTACAGGTCACCAGTGGCATGAATTCATTAATAAATTTGATGCTCAATTAGAGGACTTTAAGCCAAATCTTAAAGATGTTTGGACAGTCATATTCACTTCTGGTACAACAGGTGATCCGAAAGGTGTTGTTTTAACTTACGAAACATTATTCAATACTAAAAAAATTACCGAAGATGGCAATCCTTTAAAAGTTGACTTAAGTGGAAAAAATAGATTTATTTCTTACATGCCACTAAACCATATTTTTGAAAGAGTGGTCATTGAACATGTGGCTTTTAGATATGGAGGAATAATTTCATTTGTGGAATCTTTAGAAACTTTTGGACAAAATTTAAATGACACTCAACCAACTGCGTTTCAAGGTGTCCCTAGAATCTATGCTAAATTTCAAGAAAAAATATTAATGAAAATGTCTCAAGCCAAACTTGATAAAGTATTAAAAATCCCTATCCTCTCCTGGATTATAAAAAGAAAGTTAAAAAGTGCACTTGGTATGTCAAAAACAAGAGCTCTTGTGACTGGCGCTGCAGCTATGCCATTAGAGCTTTTAGATTGGTATAGAAGTATTGGAATCTATATTACAAATGGATATGGAATGACAGAAAACTGTGCTACATGTACCAATTTAAACCCATATCAACCACTAGGTAGAGGGTCCGTTGGAAGACCAACACCAGGTGTTGATTTAAAGATAAGTGAACAAGGTGAAATTCTAATGAAAGGTCCTTTTACTTTAAGTTGTTATTATAAAAATGAAGAAGTTACCAATGAAACATTAAAAGATGGCTGGCTTCATACGGGTGATAAAGGACATATTGATGATGATGGTTTTTTATATATAACAGGAAGAATTAAAGACATGTTCAAAACATCAAAAGGCAAATATATTGAACCAGGTGTTTTAGAAGCTTATTTTGGTGACGTTAGTGAATTCTCTCAATTATGTGTTGTTGGTCTAAACTGTGACCAGCCTCTTCTTTTAGCTGTTCCTTCTGAATCTGCCAAAAACAATAAAGACACTACTAACTCTAAAGTTTCCAAAATTTTAGAAAAAGTTAATAGCGGTCTTGATAATTATAAGAAAATGTCAAAAATTATCTTTGTAAAAGAAGATTGGGTGCCAGAAAATGGCATGACTACTCCAACACTAAAAATTAAGCGTGCAAAAATTGATGAGAAGTTTTCTGATCAATATGTTGAGTGGGAGAAAAATAATGAATCTGTTATTTGGGAATAAATTTAATGATACTTTTTTTATCAATTTCTATTGCTTTTTTATTGGGCTATTCTATCCAATATATTACAAAAGACAATCTTTTTGAATCTTATATAAACAAGCTAATTTCTATTGCTAAATCAAAAGAAATTCCCGAACTAATTACGGGTAAAACAGGTTATGCAAAAAATATAGATGTTAAGTTATTTTATGAAGAGTTAAGTCACTGTGATAACCCAGTAGCTACAGTGTTATTAATAAATGGAGCAGCAGAAACAATGATTCAATGGCCTGATCAAATGATTAGGACAATACTAAAAAATAATTTTAGAGTAATTAGATTCGATAACAGAGGATTAGGTCAATCTGACTGGATAAATAACTGGTCAAATTCAAAATCATATAATTTAGATGAAATGGCCCGAGATTCACTGGCAGTTGCTAATCATTTAAATGTTGAAAAATTTCATGTAATTGGCTATTCGACTGGTGGAATGATCGCTCAAATATTGGCTATAAACTATTCAAAAAAAATCCTCTCTTTAACAAATCTTATGTCTACTGGCCATTTATTTGATCCAGAAGCTGAAGCGCCAGATAAAAAAAGACTTGGTCAATTAAAAAAAATGATTTTTAACTATAGAAATAAAGATAGAGACATAGATAAAGTTTTGAGGTTTCATTTTAAATTAGACCATTTATGGCACGGATCTGATAATTATGTTATTAATCAAGAGAAACAGATATTAAAAACACTGTATGAAATAAAACACAGAAAAGGATTTAATAAAAATGCATTTAAACAACATACTAAAGCAATAAAAAAATCAGGATCCAGATATAGAATGCTAAAAAAGATCGAGGCTCCTACTCTAATTATTCATGGATCAGATGATCTTTTAATTAAACCTAGTCACTCTAAAAAAATGGCTTCATTAATACATGGTTCAAAACTTTTTATAATCAAGGGAATGGGACATGATTTTAATAAAAATTTTAAAAACCGAATAAATATCCTTATTTTACCACATTTAATAGCAAATTCTTAACTTTGCGAATTAATTATAATGAAATAAACAATAACCAAACTAAATTATTATAAATTAACCAAAACAAACAACTATGAAACTTAAATTTTATTTATCCTGTTTGACATTTTTGTTAGCCACTTTTTTCATGGTTAACGCTCAAACTAACACTGTAACAGGTAAGATTACTGATGGTGTTGAAACACTTTATGGAGTAAATGTACTTATTCAAGGCACTACAACCGGTGTGTCTACCGGGGATAATGGTGTATTTACACTATCATCTAAAAAAGATCTTCCTTGGACTTTAGAAATAAGCTCATTAGGTTTTCAAAACCAGACTGTAAATGTAAATTCCACTTCAGATTTAATATCAATCACTCTATCATCAGGTGAATTATTAGATGAAGTAGTAATTTCTGGATCTAGAAAAGCAGAAAAAGCAATGAATGCTGCTTCTTCAATATCTGTTATAGGAACTAAAGAAATAGAAAATAAATCAGCTTTTAACTCTATGGCATTATTAGATGATGTGATGGGAGTTCAAATTGACAAACAAGGTGCAAACAGAACTAATGTTACTTTAAGAGATAACGTAAGTATATTCACAACTTCTACTCTAGTAATGTTAGACTATAGATCAATGGGTATTACTGGTGTTAATTTTATGGATGCAGAGGCTAGTAATTTAAGTAACATTGACCTTGAAAGAATTGAGGTTGTTAGAGGACCAGCATCAGCGTTATACGGACCAGGTGTTGGAGCTGGAGTTATACATTATTTAAGTAAAGATCCATTCAAACACCCTGGTACAACTATACTACTACAAAGTGGTGGTTTTGAAAAAGGAGGAGATAAAAAAGGTTTTTTTATGAATTTTGATTTAAACATGTATAGAATGACTTTTAGACATGCTGCAAGTAATAAGGAAAAAACTTTTGGTTATAAGTTCAATTTAAAATATCAAGAAAACGAAGATTTTGACCTACCTGAAAGTACAATTGCTCAATTTGCAGATGATATACTTGACCCTAGCGGAAGAGTAGTTAGGTCAATTGGAGGAAAGTGGCAAGAAAGAGCCTCATCTAGAGGAGCAGATGCCACACTTTATTATAGACCTTCTAATAATTTTTCTTTAACAACAGTAGCGGGAATTAATGAAGTTGCTGCTAACTTCCTAACTCCAGCAACTGGAGAAAGTAGAGGTACACAAAGACAAGCTTTTTTCCAAACTCGTATTCAAAGTAATAATTTATTTGCTCAATGGAATTATACTGATATTCAACCTCACAAAGCTGATAAACATAGTGGGTTTGGATATAGAGCTGGAGCGACAAGTGGAATAGCAAGTAGGCAATCTCAATTACAAATTCAATATGAATTAGCTTTTGATCAATTAAATACTAACATGTCTATTGGTGTGGAGCATAAAATGGCAACTTTTGATACTTCAAAAAGTGGAACATTTGGTAGAAACGAAGATAATGACGACTATAGAGTTTACGGAGCTTATTTTTCAACTAAAACAGACATTACAGATAAATTAAACTTACAACTAGCTGGAAGATATGATAAGTTTCCTGCAATTGGAGAAAATTCATTTTCACCAAGAGTTGCTCTTGTTTATAAACCTAGTAATAGACACAGTATAAGAGCAACATTTAATAAAGCTTTTATTCCTCCTACTGCTTTAAATTTATATCTTGATCTGAAAGTTCAATCTCTTGCCTATGGAAATGTATGGATATACGGAAATAAAGAAGCTCAGACTTTTAATAATATTCAAACTTCATGGTTAGTAGGAAATGGAGCACTACCAAAAAATGCAGGTATTGGAATGCCTCATGCAACAGCATTTGGTTTAGTAAATTCGCTTTTATTACCTGGCTTAGTAGGCACTCCACTCGCAGGTTTCATACCTTTCTTAGCTAGTCAGAACACATTAGCATCTGTAGCTGGTTTGGGTGGTTTCACAAATGGAGCGCTATTAACTTTAACTGGTACACCATTTGGTCCACTTGAAGATGGTGATAAAGGAACACTTCAATCTGAAACACACTATGAACTAGGATATAAAGGAATGTTATCTGATAATTTAACTTGGAGTTTCAACGTTTATAATGCACAAAAAGAGAATTTTGTCTCTACGGTTCAGTTAAGCCCTCTAGTAGGATTACCTACTTTAGCTAGTGACTTAGCAGGAACATTAACACCATTTTTTACAGCTTCATTCACTCCAACATATGGGCCAGTATATGGAGCATATTTTGCTACGGTATTAGCTAATCAATACGCAGGAGTAGCAGGCATGGTAGCTGCTGCAGGAGCTTTGGGTGTTATAGAAAGTGATCAAGCGCCTGAAGGTGGCGAACCTAGTATTATGATGGGTTACAAGAACTTTGGAAAGGTCAATTACTGGGGCTTTGAAACTGGAATGAAATGGATAGCTAATGATAATTTAAGTTTATACGGAAATTATTCAGCAGTGAGTCAAACAACATTTGAAAAAGAAGATCTTGGTGATCTTACTCAAACTGGAACATGGTCGTTAAATCATGCTGCGCATAGAGTTAAAGCAGGAATGGAGTATGATTCAGGAAAATTTAATTTTGGAATGGCTTATAAATACGATGGTGGATTCGAAGCTAATATGGGTGCTTTTTATTCAGGAAAAGTAGAAAGTAGAAATCTAGTAGATGCTAATTTGGGTTTTGATATAAATAAAAAAACTTCAGTAGGCCTAAACATTATCAATTTAATGGATAGAGAATACAGCATTTTCCCTAATATGGCTCAATTAGGCAGACAAGTGATAGTTTCTTTAAAACATGATTTTTAAGAACTTATAATTTATATTACAAAAAAAGAGCAAATAATTTTGCTCTTTTTTTTTATTTCAAAAACAACATTATAATTTTATATTAAGTAAATATTTAGGATATTTATAACAAATTCATTCATTTCAAAAATATGACAAAGCCAAAATTTATTGAACAATTAAATCTACCTGCAGTTGCAGCTCCTATGTTTTTAATTTCAGGGCCAGAACTGGTTTTAGAATGCTGTAAAAACGGAGTAGTAGGTACTTTCCCTGCTTTAAATCAAAGAACAAGTGAAGGCTTTGAAGAGTGGTTGATTACTATTAAAAAAGAGTTAAATAATTTTGAAGAAGAAACAGGAAAAAAAGCAGCTCCTTATGGTGTAAACTTAATAGTTCACCATACAAACCCTAGAGTTCAAGCTGATTTAGCTCTGTGTGTTAAACACAAAGTGCCAATCATAATAACATCTCTAGGAGCTGTAAGTCAATTAGTTGATGCGGTCCATTCTTATGGAGGATTAGTTTTTCACGACGTAATAAAGAAAAGACATGCTGAAAAAGCAGCTGAAGCTGGTGTTGATGGACTGATATTAGTTGCTGCAGGTGCTGGAGGCCACGGGGGAACGATAAACCCAATGTCTTTTATTTCTGAAATCAGATCTTTTTTTAATAAAATAATTTTACTTTCAGGTTGTATCTCAAATGGAAGGGATATCGCCTCTGCTATACAAATGGGTGCTGATTTAGCTTATATGGGCACTAGATTCATAAATACAAAAGAAAGTATGGCCGAAGAAGGCTACAAAGAAATGATTATTAACTCTAAAGCTAGCGATATTGTTTACACTGCTGCTGTTTCTGGAGTTGAAGCAAATTTTTTAAAACCCAGCTTGGAAGCTATGGGAATTACAGAAGAAATGTGGAGCAAAAAAGCAAAAATGGATTTTGGAAAAGAAATGGATACTGAAGCCAAAGCCTGGAAAACTATTTGGTCTGCTGGTCAAGGTGTAACATCTATAGAAGACTCACCAAGCTCTAAAGATTTAATTGATTCATTAAAAGAAGAGTTCACCTTATCGATAAATAAACAAACTGAAATGCTTAAAAAATACAGTTAGTTGATTTTCATTTCAGGAATATCCCCTATAATAATTAATTTACCTTCAGTTGCCTTTTTAATAGTTTCAATTGAGACTCCAGGCGCTCGTTCAATAAGTTGAAATCCTGCAGAGGTTATCTCTAAAACTGCCAAATTTGTAACGATTTTCTTAACACAGCTTAATCCTGTTAAAGGAAGTGAGCATTTTTTTAAAAGCTTAGATTCTCCTACTTTATTAGTATGCATCATAGCAACTATAATATTCTCAGCAGAAGCAACTAAATCCATAGCGCCACCCATACCTTTTACCATTTTACCAGGTATTTTCCAGTTTGCAATATCTCCATTCTCAGAAACCTCCATAGCTCCTAAAATAGTAAGGTCAACATGCTTACCTCTAATCATTGAAAAACTACTTGCAGAATCAAAAAAACTAGCACCTGGTAGTGTTGTAATGGTTTGTTTACCTGCATTAATAATATCTGCATCTACTTCCTCATCATAAGGAAATGGCCCCATTCCAAGTAAGCCATTTTCACTTTGAAATTCCACATCAATATCTTTATTTATATAATTTGCAACTAGAGTTGGAATACCTATTCCTAAATTCACATAATATCGATCTTTTACTTCCTTTGCTATTCTTTGAGCTATGCCGATTTTATCTAACATTATCTTTTGGTTATTGTTCGTTGTTCAATTCTCTTTTCATAATTATTGCCTTGAAATATTCTTTGAATAAATATTCCTGAAATATGTATTTCATTAGGATCAAGCTCTCCTACTGGATAGAGTTCTTCTACTTCTGCAATAGTAATTTTAGCTGAACCACACATGTTAGGATTGAAATTTCTAGCAGTTCCTTTAAAAATCAAGTTACCTGCTTCATCACCTTTCCAAGCTTTTACCATTGAAAAATCGGCATTAAAAGCAGTTTCCATTAAATGCATCTTTCCATCAAACTCTCTTGATTCCTTGCCTTCTCCAATTTCAGTTCCATATCCTGCTGGTGTGTAAAAAGCAGGAATCCCTGCTTGTGCAGCTCTGCATCTTTCTGCTAATGATCCTTGAGGAATTAAATCAACTTTTAATTCGCCACTTAACATTTGTCTTTCAAACTCATTGTTTTCACCTACATAAGAAGAAATCATTTTACCAATTTGTTTGTCTTTTAACAATAAACCAAGTCCAAAATCATCAACTCCAGCATTATTTGAAATACAAGTAAGGTTTTTAACTCCTAGTTTTACAAGCTGAGCAATAGAGTTTTCGGGAATACCACAAAGACCAAATCCTCCAAGCATAAGAGTCATATTGTCTTTAATTCCAATTAAAGCTTCTTGGGCATTTAAAACTTTTTTATTTATCATATCTAAAAATATTAAACTTCTGAACGAAGCTTACAACATCTCAATAAATTAATATCTAATGCAATAGACCCTTGCTAATAACCATCTTTCGAACTTCTGTGGTTCCTGCCCCAATTTCCAACATTTTACTGGATCGATATAAACGATTAGCTTCACTTTCCCACATATAGCCCATGCCGCCATGGATCTGGACTGTTTCATCTAAAACTTTATTACATGTACTAGCAGCATGCATCACCGATGCGGCTGTATTCATGTGGATTTGCCCTCTTCCCCCTTCTTTTTTATCAATTGCATCACATTCTGATAATACCATGTACACCAATGCACGTACCGATTGTACCCAGGTATACATATCTGCTAGTTTAGATTGAATCATTTGAAAACTAGAAATAGGTTTTCCAAATTGTTCCCTAATTTTAGCATATTCAATAGAAATTTCTAAAGCTCTTTCACTAATGCCTAGAGATATAGGTGCAATCATAGCTCGTTCAAAATCAAGCCCATTCATTACTGTTACATGACCTTCACCTTCTTTCCCTATCATGTTTATTGCTGGCACTCTAAAATCTTCAAAAAACAATTCATTTGTTTGACTTCCTCTAAAACCCATTTTTTTCAATTTTGAGATAATCTTAAATCCAGGGTTATTAGTTTCTACAACAAAAGCCGTAATACCTTTATTGGCTTTCTTAATATCTGTTTTTGTATAAACTAAAATTATATCTGCAATTGATCCATTTGTAATATATGTTTTGCTGCCATTTAAAATATAATGATCCCCATCTTTTACAGCAGAAGTTCGCATAGATCCCAAAGCATCTGAACCTGCTCCTGGCTCAGTTAAACCTAAAGCACCTATTAATTCTCCTGAACACAGTCTAGGAATATACTTTTCTCGAATGTATTGTGAACCATTTCGGTAGATATTATCCAAACATAAATTTTCATTTGCCACCCAACTTAAAGCAATAGCGTGATTCCATCGAGCAAATGCTTGACAAACCAAACCCGCTTGCAAATAACTCATTCCGGCACCTCCATGTTTAGTGTCAACAGTTAAGCCTATAAAACCTGCCTCACCCATTTTTTTAAAAATACCTTCAGGCCACCATTCTTCATTATCCATTTTTTCAGCTAAAGGATATAGTTCCTTTTTTCCAAATTGGTCAGCAGCATCTAAAATTGCTTTCTGTTCTTCATTTAAACCAAATTGATTTGTTCTTGAATACATTGTTTAAATATTATTACGTGTAATATTAAAATTAATTTTTATAAATACCTATAAAGTTCTATGATTATAGTATAAATATAATTTATTAAAGTAGCAAGTATTAATTAAATTTTAAGTATTTAATTAATCCAAATTAGATTAATTTTATATATTAAATAAATTAAAATATCATGACAAAGAATGAAGTATATATCGTTTCTGCTGTTCGCACACCATTAGGTAGTTTTGGAGGTGTTTTTGCAAATATTCCAGCTACTAAGCTTGGTTCTATAGCTATAAAAGGAGCATTAAATAAAGCTAATGTGAATTCAAAAAACATTGATGAAGTATTTATGGGAAACGTATGTTCTGCTAATTTAGGTCAAGCACCTGCTCGACAAGCAGCTATAGCTGCCGGTATTCCTGCTACTGTACCTTGCACTACAATTAACAAGGTGTGTTCTTCAGGAGCAAAATCTATCATGTTTGCTGCTCAAAGCATCTTATTAGGTCAAGCTGACATTTTGGTTGCTGGAGGTATGGAAAATATGTCTGCTATCCCCTATTACGTACCAAAAGCAAGATTTGGATATAAATATGGTAATTCAGAATTAATTGATGGCTTACACAAGGATGGATTACTTGACCCTTATGATGAAATTGCCATGGGGGTATTTGCAGATAAAACAGCAGAAAAATATAATATTTCTAGAGAAGAACAAGATGCTTTTGCAATTAGATCCTATAAAAATTCAGCGGCAGCTAATGAAAATGGGATTTTCGCTAATGAAATAGTAAGCGTGACTGTTCCACAAAGAAGAGGAGAACCATTGATAATCAAAGAGGATGAAGAATACAAAAATGTAAAATTCGAAAAAATTCCACAATTGCGAGCGGCATTTAGTAAAGACGGAACAGTTACCGCTGCCAATGCTTCAACAATTAATGACGGGGCATCCGCATTGATTTTGGCAAGCACTAAAGCTGTCATAAAATATGACTTAAAACCAATTGCTAAGATTTTATCTTTTGCTGATGCAGCTCAGGAACCCCAATGGTTTACAACTGCTCCAACCATAGCAGCACCAAAAGCATTAAAATTAGCTAAAATGAATTCTAATGATGTAGATTTTTTTGAAGTAAATGAAGCTTTTTCTGTAGTTCCATTAGCATTTAATAAAATACTAGATATTGATATTAACAAAGTAAACGTTCACGGAGGAGCTGTTTCAATGGGTCATCCATTAGGAGCATCAGGAGCAAGAATTGTGACCACTTTAAGTAATGTCTTGCAATCTAAAAACGCAACAGTAGGATGTGCGGTAATTTGTAATGGTGGCGGTGGTGCTAGTTCTATTGTAATTGAAAAATTATAAAATTCTAAATATACTAATTAGTGTTTTTTTACTATTTTTATAAATTATGGATAACGAAAGTATTAGCAAACTAATTCCTGTACTAGTACTAATAATTTTAGGTATTATTGAATCCATTGGGGGTCTTTATTTTCACGATAAAAGATCTAAAGATGATCTAACAATTGAACTTATCTCTTTAACGGTTTTACCAACATTAATTCAACCAGCCATTCTAGTTTTTGTATTATTTTTAATGAACTTATGGCTTCCTATATACGAGGATTATTTTATAAGTACTTTTTTTTTATGGCACGTTCTAGCCTTTTTAATTCTTGATGACCTCACTCAGTATTTATGGCACAGACTTTCTCACGTAAACTCCTTTATGTGGAAGCTTCACAGACCTCATCATGTAGTTGAAGAAATGGGAGTTTTAGTCACTTACAGAAATGCTATTTTATATTATGCTTTTATGCCTGGAATATGGTTCTCAGCTATATTAATCTATTTAGGAATGATTGAAGTTTATTTGTATTATTTACCAATAAAAATGACAGTTATCATGCTTGCTCACAGTGAAATTAGATGGGATAGATTTTTATATAAATATAAAGTTTTACACCCTCTGGCTTGGTTGGTTGAAAGAACCATCTCCACCCCTTGTACACATTATGCTCATCATGGGCTCACTTCGGAAGATGGAGTTTCTAATCCTAATGGAAACTATGGAAATTTATTGTTTTTTTGGGATGTTTTATTTGGAACAGCCAAGATTACTAGAAAATACCCTGCAAAATTTGGAGCATGGAATAAAATGAAAGAGCCCTGGTATGTTCAATTATTTTTTCCTTTAATTAAATCAAAAGATAGTAGAAGCGAGCTACATTCAATAAAAACCGACGTAGATTACGATCCGTCTAAAGACTACAAAGATTTTAGAGTATAAAAAAATCATAATCAATGAAACTAATATGAATAAAAATTCATTTACTTTAATAACACTAATAACCCTTTTATTAATTAGTTGCAACACAGGATTCAACAAAACAAAACAATGTAATATAACCCCATTAAATGGAACGGACACTTATTGGGCAGAATATTTGGGACACGACCAAACCATGGATTTTTGGCCAGACAAATTTGTAAATTATTGGATGGTTGTTGTTAATAAAAACGACTTTCCGAATATTGGATTTAAAATTCAAGGAGAATTTCCAAAGGCAAGATATTTTAGTTACAATGTTTATGGGGAAGATAGAAATTCCACTGCATCCCTATTCGATACACAAATAAAAGCTGAAAATTGTTCTGCAAATCCATTCAAAAATCAAGAAAAAGAAACTTCAGTGGACAAAAATCTATATACGCTTTTTGTAGTTCCAGAGTCAGTTTCTGAATTTGACAAGAACGATAATGTATTGAAATTTATAGACGGTGAAGAAGAAATTAGCTTAGTTCTCCGATATTATGTTCCATTCGAAGGAGACCGAGCTGGAGTAGGTTTACCCAAGATTGAAGTATTTGATTTAGACTCAAAAGAGTCTGTAACGATTCCTAAAACAAACAGTTCGTTAATGGTGACTCCACAAATACTAGGTAGAATTAATGCTCAGTATTCTCTTCAAATAGATAATAATGTTCGCTTTTATCGGGGTGATCCAACAGGACTTTATCCAAATAACGACAACCAATATGTGCGTACTTTTTTAAATTACGATAACGATGATGTTTATATTATTAGGTGGAAAGTACCAACCTTTCCAAAAAACAGTTCAGAATTTGATAGTGTTGAGGTTCGTTATTCTTCAATAAATTTAGGAGATAACATTACCAATAATTTTGATGGAATTTACGACACCCAATACAAACTAGATAAAAATGGCTTTGTAACTCTTGTGATTGCGGATGAAATACCCGAAATAAGAGAAAAAGCAGAAACTGCAGGATATAATTTTATGCCTTGGACTATACCAGGTAACAGGGGATATTTAATATATCGAAACCTTTTATCAAAAGAAGGAATCAATGCTGCTTATATATTAAATAGAGTTCCTCTTCCTAGTTTTGAAACGAACCAATCACATGTAATAACCCATGATGCTAAAAATTATATTGGAGCTTATGCACCTACTGGTCTTCGGATGACTAAAGATAAATATTTAACTGATTTTGGAGGGTTTAATCATAAACTCCAAGAGTAAAATTAAAATTCCAAAATGAATAAACTTTTAAAAAATTCTGTTTTAGCACTTATAACAATTGTATTTGTTTTTTTTGGAATATTAAAGCTTTATCCTGAAAAACTATCACATTTTTTATTAGAAAAAATAATTGACGACAATATAAACAGGCCTAATTTAAAAGAAAATAAAACTCAAATTGTTGTTTATACTATTGGCACTGGCTCGCCTGCTAATGCTGAACGGGCAAACTCTGGAACTGCAGTATTTGTTAATGGAAAATTTTTCATTTTTGATGTTGGTGATGGAGTTGTTAAAAAATCCGAAAACATGAATCTCCCTATTCAAGATTTAGACGGCATTTTTATAACTCATTATCATTCTGATCATTTTATTGACCTGCCTTATTTAATTAATAGATCTTGGGTTATGGGTAGAAATCATGATTTAAATGTTTATGGTCCCGAAGGCTTGGATGAAATAATGCAAAGTAGTATTCCTTTTTTAAAACTAGAAAATAAAAATCGAGTAGATCATCATGGTGCTGAAGTTATGAATACAAACTATGCTTTTGGAATTTCAAATGAATTTCAAGATGAACCAAAACAAATCATCTATAATCAAGATGGGGTGGTTATTACTGCCTTTAATGTAGATCACAAACCTATAAAACCAGCTGTTGGTTATTCAATTGAATACAATGAAAAAAAAGTAGTTATTAGTGGAGATACTAAAAAAAGTGAAATGGTTTTAGAAATATCTAAAAATGCTGATTTATTAATTCATGAAGTTATTTTAAGTTCCTTATTAAAAACAACTGTAGATATATTAGATCAAAAATCTATGACTAGAAATTCAAAAATAATTACAGATATTCAAAACTATCATACAACTCCTAAAGAAGTTATTGAATTAGCTAACAAGGCTAATGTTAAAAAACTTATTTTAACTCATTTAGTTCCTAATCCAGATAATTTAATAATTAAAAATTTATATAAGAAAGAAATTAAAGGCTTTAATGGAAAAGTTTATTTAGCAAATGATGGTGATAAATTTATAATCAAATAGCAATGAAAAAATTATTTAAAAACAAACTGATAATAATACCCTCGCTAATTATAGTTTCATTTTTCATTGGAGCCTTTATAGCTATTTCAAGTATTAATTCCTCAACACAGAATAACGAATTTGCAATTAAAAATGGAAATTGGACTGTAAATCCTAAAATGGATTTAAAAGATGACTATCAAAGGGCTTGGATTGCTAGAATCGGTGTGTTTGCTTTAGATGATAAAGAAGCACTTTATTTTTTATCCAGTAAAGATGATATGGGTAGAGTTTTATCTTCTGAATATGATTATGAAATAATTGGAACTCCTCCTTCTGGCAGATATTGGAGTTACACTTTATATGGTGAAGATTACTTTTTAGTTAAAAATAAAGCGAATAGGTTTAGTATAAATAAAAAAATTTTAATGAGAATCATCCAATAATAATTTCATCAACTGAAAAGAAAACGAATTGGCTTCCCTCTGGTATAGAAAAGCAATTTTATATTACTTTAAGACTATACAATCCTATTGAAAAAGTATATAATAACTTAGAATCTTTAAAACTTCCAATTATTAAAAGAATAGAGAAATGAAAAAAATATTTTTTTACATATGTGTAGTCTGCATAATGAGCTTTGGTTTTTATAAATTAACTATTAATTCAATTCCGAAAATAGTTTACGGGGTTTTCCATTACAAAATTGTGAATAATCAAAACGTAAAGGATAATGAAATAAAACATTTTGACATTCCAAGTGATAAGGAAAGAAATGTAGTAATGCCAAATCCTGATTTTTTATATTCTATAAGTTTTTATGATCTCAGTAAAGGCGAGGTAAATTTAAAAGGAACTATGCCTGATTCAACATATTGGTCTGTTGCTTTTTACAAGCCAAATACAATTAACTGGTATGTAAAAAATGATAGGGAATTTAAAACAAATCAACTCGATCTAAAACTTTCACTTGTTGATAATGACGAAAAAACTATTAAATCACCTGTGAAAAAAGGATTTATGATTATTAGAATGCTTGTAGAAAAGAAAGATCAAAAGTCTATCGATCACTTCAAATCTTTTCAACAAAGTATTAAACTAAACTAGTAGTTTTTAAATTCTTTTTATTAAATTAGTATTTAAATACTAATGATTCCTGTGAATAAACTTAAACGAAAATTTAGAAAACTCTTGGTTAGACTAATCGGTTCACCAATAAAAATTGATGAAAAAGCAAGAGGAAGAAAGATTAAAAATATAGCACCTCTTCCAAAAGAAGTATTTTGGGATAAAAATGTTCAAATTCACATAACAAATAGTGGAATTGATTATGTTAAAACCCCCAGCGAGTGCTTTAAAAAATTACCTGATTATAATTTTAATGAAAACTATTTTAATTTAAACGGGCTAAAAACACATTACGTAGATGCAGGTCCAAGTGATGGAAAAATTCTATTACTTCTTCATGGTCAACCTGTTTGGTCTTATCTATACAGAACAATGATTCATAATTTAGTATCCAAAGGTTACAGATGCATTGCACCGGATTTAATAGGAATGGGTAAATCAGACAAGCCTATTTCAGAAAAATATCATACATACAATACACATTGTGATAATATTTTATCATTTATTAAGGGTATTAAACTAAACAACATAACCTTGTTTTGTCAAGATTGGGGAAGTCTTATTGGACTTAGAATTGCTGGTGAGAATCCTAATTTATTTGCTGGTATAATTGGTGCAAATGCTGAGCTTCCCAATTTTACAGAAGAGACTAATCCTTTATATATTCCAGAAACAATTGAAATTAATACGAAAATTAAAAGTTTTGCTGGTGCTATGGCTTACTATACACTTGGAGGATTTTCAGGTGGAAGTTTTCAAGCATGGATACTTTATTGTTTAACCGCCCCAAAAGTTGATATCAGAAGTATTATGAAACTAAGTTTTTCAAGAAATTTTAAAAAAAGTAAAGATATCATTGATGCATATGCAGCACCATTTCCATCCTTTATATATATGGCTGGACCACGTACGCTACCTTCAATGAATGCTGGTATAACTGGACAAACGCTAAAAGCTATTGAAGGGTTAAAAAAGTTTAAAAAACCTTTTTTATCTTTAATAGGTTTACAAGACAAGCTTCTTGGTACACCAAAAATTCAAAACAGATGGATTAAAATGGTTCCAGGAGCTAAGGGTCAGGATCATGAACAATTCAAAGAAGCCAATCATTTTATTCAAGAAGATATTGGTAAAATAATGGCTGACAGAATGCACAAGTTTATAGTAAAAAATAAAATTTAATGAAGAAAAAAACTTTAAAAATAATTGGGTTTATCTCTGGAATAATAATACTATTTTTTATTTCCTTACCCACCTTGTTAAATACCGCAGGTTTGCATCCAGAATTTAAAGAAAGTAAAAACTATCATTTTAAAAATAAAAAAGCCGTAATTATTTCTACAAGCCACAATGTCCTAAGTAAACCTGGTGAGACTGACGGAAAATTAACTGGAGTATTTGCATCAGAATTAACCGTTCCATATTATGAATTCATTGACTCAGGAATTGAAGTTGATATTGCTAGTATAAAAGGGGGCGAAATACCCATAGATCCTGAATCATTTTTTTATGCTGTTAAAACTGTTGAAGATAAAAGGTACTTAAAAGATAACATGCTTCAAGAAAAGGTAAAAAATTCTATATTAATTGATAAGTTAAATATAGCTGATTATGACTTTGTTTTTATTTCAGGTGGATGGGGAGCAGCCTATGATTTAGGTTACTCTGAAATTCTTGGCGAAAAAATTAGTCAAGCTTATTTCAATGAAAAAACTGTGATAGGAGCTGTATGTCACGGTGTTCTAGGTTTTATAAAAGCTAAAGATTCTTTGGGTAACTTAATTATAGAAAATAAAAGAATGACTGGTGTTACAAATAAACAAATCAAAGAATTAGGAATTTATTTCACCCCTCAACACCCAGAAGACGAGTTAATCAAAGCAGGTGTAATATTTGAAAGTAAAACAGCATTTAGAGATGTATTTGCTAATTTAACTATCTCTGATGAAGAAGCTAAGTTTGTAACTGGACAAAATCAAAATGCTGGACATGAAACTCCTCAAAAAATGATGGAAATTTTAAAAAATAAATAATGAATTTTAATTTTAGAAACATACTACCGAAAAGTGCCAATAATAACTTTCAAGGTCACAAGGTTGCATTGTGGGGATTTGTTTTATTCACGATACTAATGACCTGGCGTTCAATTGTTCATATGTTGTTTGAGCAGTATGGGTTTCATGAAATTGGGAGCTTTGTAGTTATCTCAGGCGATCCCGATCCTATGCTTCTAATTTATAGGTTTTTTTCTTTGTGGGGCTTTGCACAACTAATTTTTTGCTTGGTTTGCTGGGTTGTAATTTATCAATATAGAGCATTAATTCCATTAATGTATTTGATTTGGCTGTTTGAGTGGAGCTTTAGAACTTTTGGGTATCCTTTAATTAGGGATGAGATTGCAGTTCAAGGCTTATACACTAATAGCATCACACCTGGAGCTTCATTTGCTCCATACGCTACCATACTTTTGATTATTTTATTTGGTCTCTCTCTATTACAAAAAAAATAATGAGAAAATTTTTTCTTTTAACGGCAATTGTAGAAATTCTAGCAGGGATAGTATTGTTCTTTGCTGCTGATAAAATACCTGAATTTAATAATGTCTCTCCACTCGCACTAGGTTTTGCTAAAATGTATGGTGTCTCTGCTTTTTCTCTTGGGTTATTTGCTTTATACGTATGGAAGTTTTTTGAAATCAAAAGATTACACAAGCCTTTTCTAATTATTTTTTCGATTTTTAATATAGGTGTTGCCTTCAGTGTTATAAATTCATACTTAAACAGTGGTTTTGAAAATCCTGCTCCTGGAATTCTTCATTTAATATTAGGATGTATTGCTTTATATTTTTTATTCAAAAAAAAAAACATAAATAATAACTTAAAGAAACTCATACTTTACTCCTTTTTATTCTTTATTACATGTTTATTCACCACTAATTCAACTCTATTAGGCTTACCCATATTTGTCGATACTGAATCACTAATTAGAATATTAACACTCTTTTTAATTTTTATTTTTCCAGGTTTATGGGCTATTAATAAGGTAGCATTATCATATTCTAAAAATACTTTAAAACAAATACTCTTTATTTCATTAAGCGGAACTATTTTAGCTTGGGTCCTGCAACTAATTGAATTACAACTTTATCATACTGAAATTAATGTAAATTCTCCTATAGGATTTTTTGAAGATGAATTTAATAGATCTTGGAAATATATTTTACCAACTTTATTTATAGTAGAAACAATATGGTTTTATTTAAAAAATAAATTAAAACTTGTGTTTATTGGTTCGTCACTTATTATAATAATTTTATCTATTTCATTTTACAATTCTTTTATTTATTCTGATTCAAAACCAAGTATATACCCTGAAATATCCAATGACAACAATAATAAACCAAATATAATTTTAATAGTTGCTGATGATTTGGGTTATAATGATATTTCCATAAATGGAAACAAACTAATAGAAACCAATAATATTGATCAAATAGCTAAAAATGGAATTAATTTTACTAGAGCATATGCTACTGCTTCGGTATGTGCCCCGTCTAGAGCAGCATTTTTAACAGGAAATTATCAACATAGATATGGATTTGAATTTTTACCTGACCTTTTTAATTTGAGTCCTAGAGTTAGAAAAGCAGATTTTAAAAGATTTGGACACAAAGATAATTTCCCAGCATGGTATGAAAAATCTGTCCCTGTTAATCAAAGAGGTTTAGATCCATATGTAAGTACTATTGGGGATTATTTAAAAAAATCTGGATACAAGACATCAGTAATTGGAAAATGGCATATGGGATCACATTCAAAGTATAATCCTAGAAATTTTGGATTTGACCAGCATTACGGAATTACTGGAGCTGGATCATTATACGCTCCTTTAAATGAAGAAAAAATTATTGAATCTAGACACACTTGGGATTTTGCAGATTTTATAATATGGCAGGTGAGCAATTATCATATTGAAGAAAATGGAAAAAAAACAATTCCAAAAAACTCAGAATATCTTACAGACATTTTTACTAAAAAGGCAATTGAATTTATAAAAACTAATAAAAACAATTCATTTTTTCTTCACTTATCCCATATGGCTCCACATGGGCCATTTCAAGCTCAAAAAAAATATTATGATATGTTTTCTCATATTAAAGATCATAATAAAAGAGTGTATTATGCAATGATTAAAAATTTGGATGATAGCATAGGAGAAATTAAAGCTATACTAAAAGAAGAAGGAATGTTAGAGAATACCCTAATTATTTTTACAAGTGACAATGGCGGAGCTACTTACACTAGAGCTGCTGATAATTCGCCTTACATTGGAGGTAAAATGTCAAATTTTGAAGGTGGAACTATCGTTCCAATGATGATGGAATGGGTAGGTAAAATAGAAAATCAAAAAAACTACACTAATATGGTTAGTTTAATGGATATAGTTCCTACAATTTTAGATGCTGTTAACTCACCAATAAAAAACAAAAAATTTGATGGTGTTTCATTATTGCCTTTCCTAGAGTCTTTAGAAAAAATACCACACAAAGAATTGTTTTGGAAAACAGGTTATGTAAAATCTATTATCTCAGAAAATTTTAAGCTACATATTAACGAAAAAGAAGATTTTATTTTTTTAAATAAGATTGATGAAGATCCCTCAGAAAAAAGTAATTTAATTTCAATCTATCCCCAAAAAGCTAAGGAATTAAAAGAAAAATGGAATAAATGGAATAGTACTTTAAAAGAACCCAAATGGGAATCCAATGCTGATGTTTACATTCCAGTTAGTAATTCAGAAAATTCTAAAAAATATTATTTTCCGTGGTAAAACAATAACTATGAACAACAACTTAATAATAGAATCAGTGTCAAACGGACCATTATTTGGACAAACATTTAATTTAGAAATGGTAAGTAGCTTGTCTTCAATTAAAAGAAAATTTATTCTTTCAAGAATTCCTTTTATCCCACATACAATAAAATCTAAACTATTTTCATTATCCAAGAAAGAAGTAAATAGCAATGGTTTAATTTTACATGGTGGTGGTCCAATTTATAGTAATGGTACTATCCCAGACAATGAGTGTCACAACCCCTTAGAATTAGATCCAAAAGATCCTGACTTTATAGAAAAAACCTCAGGAGGTTTAAAATTAGAAAATGATGATCCATTAGTTCAAACTGCAAAATATCCACAAAGAGTTATTGGAAACTTTACAGCTATGAATAGGTTTTTTACAGATATTTCAAGTGAGTTTATAGCTAGCTCCATTAATAGAAAATTGATTCCAACAAACTCAAAAGATCAAATGATTCAATCTTATATAAAAAGTGCAAAGGAATGTGAAAAATTAGACAATAAAATTATACTGGAACAAACTGCAACATTTGCATTTAGATCTAAAAACTGCGGTGATGTTAACGAACCTACTAAAGATACAATTACAGGGACAATGCTATTTGTGTGGGGAATAAAAGGTCAAGTTTTTAATGGTACTGTACTTGGTGGAACTGGAATTTTTAAAGGCATAAATGGTGAGTTTACTAGAGAGCGATTATTAGCACCGAACTTCTCTGGCGCAGAAACATTCAGAATAACATTTCCAACAACAAAAATACCTGACTACTACCCTATTTAAAGATCTTTGAAATCTTTTGTGATTTGTTTAGAAATAGACTCTTTTTTATTTTTATATCTATCTAAGCCCTTTTTTGTTAAGTATGGATAATGAAATGACATAATTTCAATAATAGTGTTTGAATATTTTGATTTAGAATCATCAAAAACTTCCCATTTGGTCAAAGAAGAGTTTACAATAGCCCAACTATTTTTTGCAAAAGTTGAATATTGTTCTTTGAAAGATTCTTTTTTAAAATAGCCCTGTTCAAGAGCTATTTTTACATATGCTTTAATAAACTTTTCATTTCCTTTAATTATGTCTATAAAAACAGATTTTGCATTAGGAACTAAATTCAAAATTTCTAAAATATCTCTGAAAAAAAAACGATAACTAATTATAAAATAAAGATGATTTTTAAAAATTTCATACAGATCAAAATTTGTATTTAACAATTTCTTTTGTTTGGCTTCAATCTCTACTAACTTTCTAATCATGACATAAATGATATAATCCATCAAATCTTTTTTTGTTTTAAAATGATATGTTAAGTTACCTGGACTAATTTTGTTGTATTCTGCAATGTCTTGAAGCCTCACATTGGCGAGTCCTTTACTATTAAATAACAAAATTGAAGATTCTATAATTTTTTTTCTTGTACTACTCACTATTAATAATAAATATATTTTTGTTAAATTAGTATAAATATCCTAAATTCTCATTTTTTAATCAGTTTAATGAATAATATAATACCCAATCCTATTAAATTAATTGATACTGAAATTACAAATAAAGTTACACTATTCTATTTATTTAAGTTTTCAAAAACAGTTGAAACCTCGAAAATAATCAAACAAGAATTTGATAATCAAAACATAAAATGTTTACACTGGTTTAATTGTCAATACAACTTCATTGGTGAAGATGATTTCTGGAGTAATTCTGCATTATTAGAGTTTGAATCAATAGATCACTTAGGTAAAGTATTTATTAAAAAAATTGGTAACTCTGATATTCAGGCTTTACAAGTATTTAATCTTACTCCAAAACTTCCTCCAAAAATCATTATTTATTTATTTAAATTACTTAGACCAATAGGATATTTATTAGATTGTTTAATAAAAAACGAAATTGATTATTCAAAATTAAGCAATAGTGGTAGTAAAATTCTACCTAATAAAAAACAAAATAATCGCTTTAAAAACAATAATAGCAAAGAAAAAGCTTATATGATTAATCTCTTAAAAGCTTTTGAAATTGCTAAGTATAAAGATAAAAATATTATAAAATCCGGCCGTGAAGCATACTATGAAAAATATGGAACTGTTGCTTTTAGAAGTGTTATATTAACAGGAGGTAATTTTACATATGCAGGAAGGTTTATTGGTAGTCCTCTTATTGAATATAATGCGCCTAATGACACAAAAGGAAATTGGCAAGCTCTAGGAATAATGGAATACAGTAATCCAAAAAAATTATATTCTTTAGAAAAAATGCCTGGATATAAAAAGTCTCTAAAACACAGAGATGCAGGACTAGAAAGAACAATTAACATATATTCAATTAAATAATTAATGGGGGAAAATACCAAAACATTTTTAAAAGACACTGGAGCATCAATACCAGTTGTTTGTGGTCCAATGTATCCTGGTTCCAATCCAGAATTAATTGCAGCTGTTTCGGAAGCAGGTGGTTTTGGTGTAGTTCAACCACTTTCTTTGACTTCTTTATATGGTCATGATTTTAGAGAAGGATTACGGTTAATTAAAAGTTTAACAGACAAACCATTTGGAGTCAATTTCACAATTTTTGGCGGAGGAAATAAAAAATACCATGACAATAATAAAAAATGGATGGATATTTCAATTGAAGAAGGAGTTAAATTCTTTTTAACTTCACTTGGAAAACCAACAGAAATAGTTAAAATTGCTAAAAAAAATGATATTAAGGTATATCACGATGTTCCAAATAAAAAAGTAGCATTAGCCATGGTTGATTGTGGAGTTGATGGATTAAATTGTATTAACTGGAGGGCTGGAGGACAAACTGGAATTTACTCAGCTGAAAAGTTTATGGAAGACTTAAAGGATATTAAAATCCCTCTAATTTGTGCTGGAGGAATTGGAAATGAAAATGATTATAAAAAAGCATTAGAAATGGGATATTCGGGAGTTCAGCTTGGTACAAGATTTTTAGCTTCAAAAGAATGCATTGTAACAAAAAGCTATAAAAATGCTATTGTTAATTCAGAAGAAAAAGATATTGTTTGGACTAATAAAATTGCTGGAAACAATTCTTCTGTTATTAAAACAAAAGACATCATGCGTGGAGGTCTTAGAACTGGCCCAATAATTAATTTTATGCTCAGAAGACCAAAGCTTAAAAAATACGCTAGAATGTATTTAATGAGTAAAGGCTTAAAAAGTTACAGTAAGACTGCATTTGATGATTCCGTTCAATTCTGGCAAGCTGGAAAAGGAGTTGGAGGAATTAAATCAATTGAAAGTTGTGCTGACATATTAAAAAATTATAAAATTTAAAGATGAAGAAAAAAAGTATAAAAATCTTTTTAGGTTTTTTATTCATTGCAATGGTATTTGCAATATGGTTTTCACAAAACTGGTACAAAATACCAAAATATATAGGTGATTGGAAAAATCCAACAGGTAAAAATGTAACAATAAATTGGGAAAAAGGTCCAGAAACAAGAGTCAGTTCTAAACCAAACGTTATAGTTATTTTAGTTGATGATTTAGGATTTAATCAAATAAGTGCTTATGGAGGTGGTATGTCTAATGGAAATTTCAAAACACCAAACATAGATCAGTTAGCTAAAGATGGAGTATTATGCACTAATGGTTACTCTTCTAGTGCGATTTGCTCTCCATCAAGAGCATCTTTGTTAACTGGGAAATTTCCTACTCGTTTTGGTTTTGAATTTACTCCTACAACTTCTTCATTTATGAAAGGAATTAAAGCTTTTGGTAAAAAAGAAATTGTTGAAGGTATATATCATAAAGAATCTGAAAGTGATATGATTGAAATTAAAGATATGGGACTTCCTCTATCAGAGTTAACCATAGCTGAGGTTTTAAAACCTCAAGGTTATCATAATATACATATTGGAAAATGGCATTTGGGTCATTCAGAAAAATTTTTACCTAGAAAACATGGATTTGACGAAAGCTTAAGAATGGATCAAGGCTCATTATTTTTGCCTGAAGACGATCCAAATATTATTAATGCCAAAATAGATTTTGATCCCGTTGACAAGTTACTTTGGGGGAATCTCCCATATGCTGTTAATTTTAATGAAGGTCCAAGAATGAACCCTGATGGTCATCTTACCGACTACCTTACTAATGAAGCTGTAAAAGCAATAGATGCTAATAAAAATAGATCATTTTTTATGTATTTAGCTTATTGGGCAGTTCATAGTCCATTACAAGCAAAAAAAGATGACTATGAAAAATTATCTTTTATTAAAAACCACAAAGAAAGAGTTCTAGCCTCTATGGTTTTAACTGTTGATAGAGGTGTTGGAAAAATAAGAAAAGCTCTAAAAGATAATGGAATTGATCAAAATACAATTATAATATTTACAAGTGATAATGGAGCGCCAGGATACATTGGGTTACCTGACTTAAACAAACCATATAGAGGATGGAAATTGACTCATTTTGAAGGAGGAGTACATATTCCTTTCATAGTTAACTATCCTAATAAAATTGCTGCTGGTCAAATTTACAATGGTAGAGTTTCTAATATGGATATTTTCTCTACATTTTCAGAAATAGCTGGATTAAAGCCAACAAACGATGTAGAAATTGATGGAGTTAATATTTTACCTTATTTAACTGGAGAAATACAAGGTGAACCTGATAGAATTCTTTTTTCAAAATCAGGAAGTCTTTCGTTTTTAATAAAAGAAGGATGGAAATTACAAATTGACTTTATTCAAAACAAAAAATGGCTCTTTAACTTAAACAATGACCCTAATGAAAAAATAAATTTAGCATCAATTAATTTAGAAAAGTTAAAAGAACTTGAAGAACTTTTAAATTCAAAAATTAAAGAGCAAGCTAAACCGATTTGGCCAAACCTTTTAAGCTGGCCAATATTTATTGATAAAACATTAAATCAAAAAAAGAGTAATTTGGATGAGTATACTTATTGGCCTAATTAAAAAAACATATTTATGATTAAAGAAAAATTTTATTTAAAAAACAAAATTGCTATTATAACTGGATCTTCCAAAGGAATTGGCAAAGCAATGGCAAGAGGACTTGCTGAATTTGGAGCAACTGTTGTTGTTAGTAGCAGAAAACAAGAAGCTGTAGACCAAGTAGCAGAGGAGTTTACAAAACTTGGTTTTTCAGCAACTGGAATTGAATGTCATGTAGCTAAAAAAGAAGATAGAATAAAATTAGTTGAAAAAGTTCTAAAAGAATATGGTCGTATTGATATCCTTATTAATAATGCAGGTACTAACCCTTATTTTGGACCAATAAGTAAAATGCCTGAAAATTTGTATCAAAAGACAATGGATATTAATGTTAATTCCGCTATTGAACTAAGTAATTTAGTTTATCCTCACATGAAAAATCAAGGTGGAGGAAGCATTATACATATCAGTTCTATTGAAGGATTACACCCATCTCCTTTTATGGCGGCTTACAACATTAGTAAAACAGCACTTATAATGGCAGGAAAAAATCAATCTATTGAATGGGGAAGACACAACATAAGAGTAAATATGATTTGCCCTGGATATGTGAAAACAAAATTAAGTGCCGCTCTACTTGAGAATGAAGTTTCTAAAAATGGTTTTTTAAAAAACGTATCTTTAGGGAGAGGATCAACTCCAGATGAAATGGCTGGATTAGCTGTGTTTTTGGCATCAGATGCAAGCTCATATATGACAGGTACTTCAATAGTTAATGATGGAGGTTTAATGAATGCTCCTTTAATTCCAATGCAATAAAAATTATAAAAAAATGAATTTCGAATATCCTCAAAAAACATTAGATCTGATAGAAAAAGTAGATCAATTTATAAAAAAGTATCTTTTCCCTCACGAGCAAAAGGTTTATGAATTTAGCAAAAATAATCTTTGGGAAAATTATCCAGAAATGGAAAACTGGAAAGAAATGGCTAAAGAACAAGGTTTATGGAACCTGTTTCTTCCTAAAGTTTACGGTGATTTAAGTCCAGGGTTAAGTAACCTAGAATATGCTCCTCTAGCTGAAAAAATGGGAAGTCTAAGCTTTGCTTCAGAGGTTTTTAATTGCTCTCCTCCAGATACTGGAAATATGGAAACCATAGCTAAGTACGGTACAGAAAACCAAAAAGAACAATGGCTAAAGCCAATTATGAATGGTGAAATAAGATCTGCCTTTTTAATGACAGAACCAGCAGTTGCTTCTTCTGATGCAACAAATATTCAAACTTCTATCGCCAGAGATGGTGATCATTACGTTATTAATGGAAGAAAATGGTGGTCTTCTGGAGCTATGAACCCGAATTGTAAAGTATATATTTTAATGGGTAAAACTGATTTTTCAGCTCAAAAACACGCACAACAAAGCATGATTATAGTTCCTGCTAACACACCAGGTGTTAAAATTTTAAGACCAATGCAAGTTTTTGGAAGTGTTGATTCTCCTGAGGGTCATGCTGAGATTGAATTAAAAGATGTCAGAGTTCCAGTTAGCAATATACTTTTAGGTGAAGGCAGAGGTTTTGAAATTGCACAAGGACGATTAGGCCCTGGACGAATTCATCATTGTATGAGACTAATTGGTGCTGCTCAAAGATCCCTTGATTTGATGTGTAAAAGAACTAATCAACGAACTGCTTTTGGAAGAAACTTAATTAAGTTTAGTAGTATACGTCAAGAAATTGCAAAATCAGAATGTGAGGTTCAACAAGCAAGATTACTGACTCTAGCTGCAGCTGACAAAATAGATAAATTTGGTGCTAAAGAAGCTAAGAATCTAATTGCTATGATCAAAATTACAGTTCCTCAAATGGCATGTGATGTTATTGACAGAGCTATTCAAATTCATGGTGGTATGGGCGTAAGTCAAGATACCCCACTAGCTGGATTCTATGTATATGCCAGATGTATTAGATTAGCCGACGGACCAGATGAGGTTCATATGTTTCAATTAGGAAAAAATTTAGCAAAAGAACATGAAGTATAAAAATAAAATTGTTTTAATTACAGGAAGTGGGTCTGGTATTGGAAAAGCTGCTGCATTAGCTTTTTCCAAAGAAGGCGGAACAATTATTGTTTCTGATATAAATGAAATTAATGGCTTAAAGACTGTTTCAGAAATAATTAAAAATAATGGAAAAGCAACTTTTTTTAAGACAGATGTGTCAAATTTCGATATGGTTAAAAATCTAATGGATTTCATTATCGAAAAATATGGAAGATTAGATGTTGCTATTAATAATGCAGGAGTCGGAGGAGATTTTGCAAAAATAACTGATATAACTTTAGAATCATGGGATAAAACTATGTCTGTCAATTCTTCAGGAGTATTTTATTGCATAAAAACTCAAATTCCTTTAATGCTAAAGCAAGGCAAAGGTGTTATTTTAAATACTTCTTCAATTGCTGGAATCAGAGGGTTACCAAATGCTATTGCTTATTCTGCTAGTAAACATGCCGTTATAGGCATTACTAAAACTGCAGCTATGGAATATGCTAAAAATAATATTAGAGTTAATGCTATTTGTCCTGTGTTCACGGTCACACCTATGTTTGATCCTGAAGCAATGGATAAATTAAAAGAGGGTCTTTCTGAAAGACTAAAAGCAAACGTACCTATGAAACGCTTTGCAAACGTAATGGAACAAGTTAATACTATGTTATGGCTTTGTTCAGATGAGGCGAGTTTCATAACCGGTCAAGCTATTTCAGTTGATGGAGGACTAACTGCATAGACATATATGGTACAAAAAGTAAGAAAAGGCGAAGAATTAAATGAAACCAATCTTAAGCTTTTTCTAAAAAATAGTAATCTTATTTCTGATATAAAAAGCGATTTAGATGTCCTACAATTTTCAAATGGTTTTTCTAACCTAACTTATCTACTTATAATTGAAGATAAAGAATATGTCATAAGAAAACCTCCTAAAGGAGCTATGTTTGGTCATGATATGGGCAGAGAGTACAAAGTGCTTAAAGGATTAAATCGTGGATTTGATAAAGCTCCAAAAGCTTATGCTTACACTACAGATCATGATATTATAGGCTCTCCATTTTATATAATGGAAAAAGTAAATGGTGTTATTATCACACCCAGAGAGTTAAAAGAAAATACAATTTCAGCAAAAGATTTTTCTGTTATTTCTAAAACATGGTTAGATACTTTGGTTGAGTTACATCAATTAGACTATAATAAATTAGGCTTATCAGATTTAGGTAGACCTGAAGGTTACGTAGAAAGACAAGTAAGAAATTGGAGTAAACAATATTTAAAAGCAACTACTGAAGATGTTAAAGAAGCTAAACTAGTTATGAAATGGTTAAATAATAATCTTCCAACACAATACAAGCATAGTTTAGTACATAACGACTATAAGTATGATAATGTGGTGTTTAGTTCAAAATCGTGGAGTAAGATTAATTCGATATTAGATTGGGAAATGTGCACAATTGGAGATCCTTTAATGGACTTAGGGACATCAATTGCCTACTGGGCTATGTCAACTGATCATATAGGAGTTTTAAAAGCTTTTGATTATCCAACTTCATTAGATGGCAATCCAAGTAGATTAGAAATAATAAAAATGTATGAACAAAAGACTGGAGAGCCTGTTAACAATCTAGTATTCTATTACGTCTTTGGTTTGTTTAAAATTGCAGTAATTGTTCAACAAATATTTTACAGGTATAGCAAAGGTTTAACTACAAATGAAAAATTTAAAAATTTAGATCAAGTGGCTAAAACATTTTGTAAAATAGGTTGGCAATCAATTCAAAAAAATAAAATAGAAAATCTTTTTTAAAATGAGTAAAATATATTGTTTTAGGCATGCACAAGCGTCTATAGGTAGTGATAATTATGATCAATTATCTAAAAAAGGTGAGTTTCAAGCATTACAACTTGGTATTTACTTGTGTGAAAAAAAAATAAAGTTTGACAAAATTTATGTAGGAGCTTTAAGAAGACAACAACACACTTATGAAATTGTAGCTAAGCAGTACAAAAAAAATGGTTTAAACATACCAAACCCGATAATACTTGAAGGATTAAATGAACATCAAGCAACTGAAGCAATGAAATCAGAATTGCCAAAAATGCTTGAAAATGATCCATTTCTAAAAAGCTTATGGGAAGAAATTGAAAATAATCCAAAAAAAAGAATTTCAAACTTCATGTTAGGATTTAAATATTTTTTACGTAAATGGGTTAATAATGAGATAACTGTAAAAGGAATAATTCCATGGACTGGCTTTAGAACCAATGTTAAAAATGCTTTAAAAACTATACTAAATCAAACTCAAAAAAGTGATCAAATTGCTGTTTTTTCATCAGGAGGAACAATTAGTTCAATAGTTGGAGAGTCATTAAAAATTTCTAAAGAAAGTATAATAGCTGATTTAAATTTTTCTATAAGAAATACATCATTCACTTCTTTTCTGTATTCAAATAATGAATTCAACTTACTGTCTTTTAATGAATTACCTCATTTAAAAGAGGATATGATTACATTTGTTTAATGCTTTAGTTGAAAAAATCCATAATTCACGAAATAAAAGAAAACTCTTTAAATATTGGTACACTTTTAGGTACACAAAACTTTATTATTGTTTAACAACTATAAAAGTAGCCGTGGCTCCAGTTGAAAGGTTCCATTGGTTTGAAGAAATAAGTTTTTGACTATCATCAAAAACTCTAAGCTCAGCGGTATTTGGTCCTGATTCACCTTGATTTAATGCAGTAAAATCTATTTTATTAAATCCTTTATTTAAAGGAAGCTTAAATCCAGTAAAAGAATTATCTAATAATAAATTATAAATAACAATAGAGTCATTAACTAAAATTCTTACTCTGTCTCCATCTACATATTCAAAATCTCTACATAATATATTTACATATTCTGATACTGTAGAAACATCTCCTAAATATGAACCTTTACTATAACCATTTGGTTTTTTATCTTTTTCTTTTTTTAATCTTTTAAGATAAATGTCCCCAGGGTTTAAAAATATTTCATTTTTCTTTAATGCACTAGACATTTTCTTAGATTCAGTTTTTTTAGAAATTGAAAAATAATTTGGGTTATTCGGGCTAATCTGAGCATTCTTTAAAGCTGAAGAAACCGGAGGTAATAATTCAATTTTCCTTTTAGAAATTTCAACTTGAGAAAAAGTTAAAAAAGGTATTATTAAAAAAAATAATAATATTTTTCTTAATGATTTAAAACTTCTAAAAACAGTAAAATTAGCCATCTAATTATTTTATTTTCATAAAAATCAAGAACCATGCCTTAAATAAAAAATCAAAAAATACATAATCCTTAATAAAGTTCATGAATTAAGATTTATAATACTTATTATACTTGAAATAAGAGAAAAATCCTAAAATTAATACAAAAAATAAAGAGTAATATACAAAATCAGGTGTAATAACTTTATCTCCACTAGCGTATGAATGTAGTCCTGATAAGTAGAAGTTAACACCAAAATAAGTCATCATAATACTAGAAAAAGCTAAAATTGACATCAAATTAAATGTCCATTTTCCTCTTAATCCAGGTACTAACCTCATATGTAATACAAAAGCATAAATGAAAATACTGATTAAAGCCCAAGTCTCTTTAGGATCCCATCCCCAATATCTTCCCCAACTTTCATTAGCCCATTGTCCTCCTAAAAAATTACCAATAGTTAGCATTATTAAACCAACAGTTAAAGCCATTTCATTAATAATTGTTAATTCCTTTAAATTAAGCTCAATTTTCTTTTTATTCTTTTCGTTAGTGATTAGCATCAAAATCAATGAAACAATCCCTAGTATCATTCCTAAAGTAAATGGACCATAACTTCCTACTATAACAGAAACATGAATCATCAACCAGTAACTATCAAGAACTGGAACTAAATTGGCTATTGCAGGATCCATCCAACTCCAATGAGCAATCATTAATATCATTGAAGCTACAAACGAAGTAGCTGCTATAGTTAAATTTGACTTCCTACCAAAAGCAAGACCAATACCAACAGTTGCCCAAGCAACAAAAATCATTGATTCATAGGCATCACTCCAAGGTGCATGACCAGCAATATATCCTCTGGCAATAAGTCCTATTGTATGAAGAAAGAATAAAGTAACAATTGAATACTTGCAAATTGAAACTAAAAAATTAACATATCTATTTTCATAAAATATTTGAAATATTAAAAACCCAAACATAAGAGTGCCAACATACATATACCAACTAAATAATTTTTTAAAAACATCATATTTATTATATAAAATCTCTGCTTTTACTTTTTTTTCTGTTGGAAGAACTTCTGAACCATATTTTTTTTGAAAACCTTTAATACTCTCTAATAGTTTTTCTGAATTTGTATAATCTTTTATCATTACATCATTATCTAGTGAGCCTAAATAAAGTGGCAATATATTTTTTACATATAAAGAGTCAATTCCTGTAAACGAATCTGGATCTAATTCAGAAAAAGAAAGCCATTTGTTATTTGGTTCATCAGGAATTGGAAATATTTTTAGAATTTTTCCTTCTAATGCAGAAAATAATAAATTTATTTTTCTGTCTAATTCTATAAAATCTTTTTCAAATTGATTTGGGAGTGATGATTTATAAGAATCTTCAAGTTGTTTAGATAATTTGTAATTTCCTTTTTGATCAAAAAAGTCAACAAATGCAGCATACTTTTCTTTTTTATTTCTTCCTGCTATTTTCCTAATACTATCATTTCCTCTCTTAAGATAAATTATAGGAATATTATACCATAAAACAGGATTTTTAATAATTGAAATAAGAACTTGATCTGCATTTAAACCTTTATACTTATCCGATTTACTCACTTTTCGTAAAAGTTCAGATGCAAAAGTATTTAAAGGCTTCATTCTTCCTCCAAAATCTTGAATTACTAAGCTTCCGAACACAGCAGAATGCTCAATACTAACAGGATTATTAATAATTAAAGAATCTATTTGTTTTAAGTTTTTAGCCTTTATATGATCATGATTTTCTTGACTTAAACCAATACTTGAAAAGAATAAAAAGAAAATCAATAATGATTGTTTTTTTAGTTTAACTTTTTCTAGTTGAAGTGCCAAATCTTTAAATCTTGTTTTTCCAAAAAACATGATTCCTATTAGTCCTATATACAATAAAAAGTAACCCAAATAGGTTATTAAAGTCCCATAAAAGTCATGGTTAACAGATAAAATAGTTCCTTTTTCATCCTGATCAAAAGAGGCTTGAAAGAAACGATATCCTTTATGATTTAGGATATGATTCATATAAATTTCGTGATCAAAATTATTATTGTCTAAAACTGACACTTTACTCATAAAGCTACTATAGCTTTTTTCAGTACCTGGGTATTTTTCTGCTATAAAATCATTTAGTTTGATTTTAAATGGCAATTCATACTCTAAAGAACCATATTTCATCAAAAAATCTAAATTGCCAACTCTTATTGTTTTTAAATCATTTACAACTCCTTTAGCACCTAAAAGGCCTATGATTTTAGATTCATTATTAGTAGATATCTTCAAAAACAGACCATCTTGTACCGTAACCTCATCATCCGATTTAAGAATTTCAAATTTTCCATTAATAATCTCATCTGGAAAAACAAATTGTAGACCGGCAGCATTATATAATGATCTTAGTTGTAAAGGTTGGTCTGAACCTTTAATAAGTTGACCTTTTTTTTGATCAGCCATTCTTAAATAATCCCCATCAAAAGCGCTATTTACAATTAGTTCGCCATCAATAAGTTTAATATTAATTGCTCCAACAGTGGGTTTATTTAAAGCAAATAATATATTATGAATACTTGTAATATCTCCCCACTTAAGAAAATGATCGTGTCTATTTCCTCCACTTGCTTCAACAATTTTCAAATACTGATCTCCATTTATATTTTCAACTAAATCTTCCTTAGCATTTTCAATAAAATCAACATATTCAATTGTGAAATCTTGATTATTAAATTCATAATTCCATTTAAAAGAATTATTAGTATGTTCTGAAAGCAGCATATCGTCTTCCAATTTCTTTCTAGCAGGCTGACCATTAACTTCTCCATCAACGAAAATTGTTAAATAAGTTTTATCTGAAAGAAATGTTTGTGATGAATTATTTTCTCTTATTGGCATAACTCCTTCAAAACCTATGTAACGAGTAATAAAGGCACCTATTATTATTAATATCCATGATACATGTAATAAAAGTACTGGCCACTTTTCAAATCTTAATAAATTATATCTTTTGATATTTAAAATGAAACTCAATACAAAAAACCCCATTATTATCTCAAACCAAAAAGCGTTATAGATTAAAATTTTAGCAGTAGTGGTGCTGTAATAGTTTTCAATGAATGTGCCTGCAGCCATTGAAAAAGCAAATAGAAGAAATAAAAAGGCAGTAAGTCTAGTTGAAATTAAAAAAGATATTATTTTTTTACCCATTTATTAGTAAAGTTACAGTCCTTATTATCTTTATTTATATTAATATATGTTTCATCAATTTTTTCAATCATCCAGCTTTGGATTTTATCAAGTTGCTTTTCTTTAAGAGCTAATTCTTTTATTTTAATATAATCTTGAGAATAATTAGCAATATGTTCATCGAATCTGTTACTTACTTTTATTATTTTATATTTCTTAACTCCTCTTTGATCTTCTTCAAGGAGTGAGTTAGAAATTTCATTGTCTTTTAATTTTTGTGCTTGACTGTATAAAACAGGATCCATTTTAGTCAGTTCAAATCTAGTGTCACCTGTTGTAGGATTTATAAGTACTCCTCCATTATTTTTGGTTTCTTCCTCATGGGACAAAGATTTTGCTGCTTCTTCAAAAGTTAATTCTTCATCAACAATTCTTTTTCTAATTAAATCAATAGTTCTTTTAGCTTCAACTAAAGCTTCGTTTCTAATTTCTGGAATCAATAAAATATGTCTAACATCAACCTCTTGTCCTCTAATTTTTTCAACTTTTACTATATGCCATCCACTGGGTGACTTGAAAGGAGCTGATATCTCACCTTCTCTTAATCTATATGAAGCATCTCTAAACTCTTTTACCATTTGTGGTCTACTTCTATTAAGAGTATATTTTCCTCCAGTTGATCTTGACCCTGGATCTTGAGAATATAAAATAGCTTTTGTTGCGAATGAGGAACCATTTACAACTATATCATTTCTTATAGTTTCTAAACGTTTGATTACTTTTTGTTCATCTTCATCAGAAACTTCTGGGTTTATTACAATTTGGGCTAATTCTAATTCTGCACCAAAAACTGGTCTTTCATAGTTTGGAATAGAGTTAAAAAATTGTCTTACTTCCTCAGGTGTAATTTCAATTTCATCAACAATTTTATTTTGCATTTTTTCAGATAACTGATTGACCTTGTTTATTTCAAAAAGTTCAGTCCTAAAAGATTGCTCGTCATTTTTTTTATAAAATTCAAGCACTTTATCTAAACTACCTAATTGATCAATAAAATAATCAATAGTTTTGTCAACATAAGAGTATATCTGATTATTATCAACTTCTAAACTATCTTGTTCAGCATGATGAGCGTATAATTTATCTTCCATCAATTTGCCTAACAAACTACATCTAGTTATATTTTGAGTTGAAACACCTTGAGATTGAAGATCAATTAGAGTCTTATCTACATCTGACTCTAATATAACATACTCGCCAACTACAGCAGAAACGCCATCTATTTTAATTTTACTTTGAACAACATCAGAATTAACAGAAGACTGCGAAAAACTAATGTTAAAAAATAACATTAGTAAAGCAGAAAAGAAATATTTACTAATTTGTTTCATAAAATTCAAATTCTTTTTTTTGTATCGCATCATCAATTAAATCTTTTTCAAATTTACTAATAAACTCTAATTTTTTTTTATTTAAAAGAATTTGTTTTAAAGTAGGTTGGATAAATTCAATTGGCGCTAAATCATTTCTAAAAATAGATTCATTAATTTTAATCAAATATAATTCTAAAGAATCTTCTAATTGATAAAATAGTAACTTTTTTATAATTCTATTTTTTATATTTTTATTAATTTCTGGGAGTTTATTAAAAAACATCTCTTTATTAATCCAAACTGAGTCATTAAAATAAAAAGAAGTGAATTGTAAAGAAATTGAATCTAAAAAAGCAACATCATTCTTATTAAACCTTCTAAACCTTTTAACAACATCCTTAATATTATAATTATCGCTTTTTATTTTCAGATACCTTCCTTTAAGTAAATCTTGATTTAGTTTAAAATTCAATTTATTTAAATCATGATATTTTTTTATTTCATTTTTTGAAATCAAAGTATCCATTAGGGCTTTCACCATTTTTTCCTGATAATAATGAGAAAGTAAATCATTTTTATATGATTCAACCAACTCTAATAATTCAAACTGTTCATCTTTATCAAGGTTGATTAAGGCCTTGTCATAAATAATATGATTTTTAGCCCATTTCAAAATTTGATTTTTGACATAAATTATACTATCCTCTTTTGACAAATTCTCAGGAAATATATCTTTAATATCCTCAAAATAAAAATAATCATTTTGAATTCTAGCTAATGCTAATTGAGGATTGGATTTAAAATATTGACAACTAACTATTATTATAGAAAAAGAAAAAAGAAAAAAGAAATTTTTTATTTTCAAAACAATATTATCTAGAATAATTAGGAGATTCTTTGGTTATCATAACATTATGGGGGTGGCTTTCTTGAAGACCAGCTCCTGTAATTTGAATAAATTGGGCTTTAGCTTGTAAATCCTCAATGTTTTTACTTCCACAATAACCCATTCCTGATTTTAATCCTCCTACAAATTGATGAATACTTTCTAAAAGGTCACCTTTATAAGGTACTCTTCCTACAACTCCTTCAGGGACGAGTTTATTTGAGTCACTTACTAAATCTTGAAAATAACGATCTCTACTTCCTTTTTGCATAGCTTCTATAGAACCCATTCCTCTATAAGTCTTAAATTTTCTTCCTTCATAGATAATGGTTTCACCTGGAGATTCTTTAGTTCCAGCTAAAAGAGAACCTAACATAACGCAATCTGCACCTGCGGCAATTGCTTTAGTAATATCTCCAGTGTATTTAATTCCTCCATCTGCTATAACTGAAACCCCTGATCCTTTAATAGCTTTTGAAACTTCATGAATTGCAGAAAGTTGAGGATAACCAACTCCAGCTATAACCCTAGTTGTACAAATTGAACCTGGGCCAATTCCAACTTTAACTCCATCTGCACCTGCTTTTACTAAAAACGATGCAGCTTCTGCCGTAGCAATATTTCCAACAATCACATCAAGGCCAGGAAAATCTTGCTTAATATTTTTTAAAATATTTAACACTCCCTTTGAATGACCATGAGCGGTGTCAACAACTATTGCATCAACACCTACCTTATATAGAGCTTTGCATCTTTCAAAAGAATCCTGGGAAACACCTATTGCAGCAGCAACTTTCAACCTACCATATTTATCTTTATTTGATATTGGCTTAAGGGATAATTTTTGAATGTCTCTAAATGTTATTAAACCAACTAAATTTTTGTTTTTATCAATGACTGGTAATTTTTCTATTTTATGTTTTTGTAAAATCTTTTCTGCTTCTTGCATAGTAACGCCTTCTTTAGCAGTAACTAGATTTGTTGTTGTCATAACTTGAGAAAGAGATTTGCTATTATCATTTTCAAACCTTAAATCTCTGTTGGTAACAATACCAATTAATTTTCTTTCAGCATTTATAATTGGAATTCCACCAATACTGTATTCTTTCATATTATGTTTTGCTTCAGCAACTAAAGAATTTTCGTTTAGAGTAATTGGTTCTAAAATCATTCCCGATTCTGACCTTTTAACTCTTTTAACTTTATTAGCTTGCTCATCAATAGTCATGCTTTTATGCAGAACACCTAAACCTCCTTCTTGTGCCATTGCAATAGCCATTTTACTCTCTGTAACAGTATCCATCGCAGCAGAAACAATGGGAATATTTAAATTTAGATTTTTAGAAAATTTAGATTTTAAATCTACCTGATTTGGGAGGCATTCTGAATAAGATGGAACTAAAAGAACGTCATCGTATGTTAATCCTATTCCAAGAAATTTTTTTTTGAGTAAATCCATAGCAATTAACTTATTAATTAATTGCATGCAAATATACTAAAAATTAACCCTTGAAAAGTTTGAGGTCTTTAATTATTATAATTACAGATAATAGAAATGAAATTGTCATTAAAAACCCAGAGAAAATAACTAAGTATTTAAACCAAAGTATTTCTATCCAAAGAAAATAAATCCCTCCGAAAGTCAAAAGAATTGAAACAAATGGTTCAATCGTTAGAAAATACTTTAAAAAAATATTTGTAGGAGTTAAACAAAGTAACAAACCCACAATAAAAAAAATAACAGACATGGAAAGAATATGGGAATGAATTATTGTTAAAAGCTCTCTTTTACTTTTTTTAAATTTCATCACGTCTGCATCAATATCAGACTCATTACCATTATATTGTTCAACAAGCCCATTCGGTTGGATGCTATTTGAATGATTTACAAAACTAATACTAGAGAAAAAACCAATACTTAATACTACTATAAATGAAGCAATTAAATATCTTATCTCTTTTGAAAGTTGTGAAAGACTATTTATTTCAAACATCGAGTAAAAATACTATAATATTTTCTTATCAATCAATAAATTTAAAGAACTTAATAATTGATTTATAGCATTTGTCATTGACTTTACTGAAATTGTTGCCCCTGAAATAGCTGAAATATTTTCTCTATAAATAAATTTATCTTGAATTGATTTGTTATTGAATTGACGCAACCATCTTGTGCTACCAATTTCACTCCCCCAATCTTCTCTATATATTAAAACTTTAGATTTTTTAATTATAAATTCATTATTGAAAAGCACTAAATATTCAAAAGTTTCTATTTTACTAGGTGCAGTTCCAACATATGCATAACCCAAAAGAAGATCCTTTGAAATAATTTTAAAAAAACGATCTTTAGAAAAATCTACTGTTAAATCAGGTTCATTTTCAATTATAACAGGAATTAATAAAAAATCATCTATTGAAAAAGATTTAGAAATTTCTTTTTTTACTCTTTTTAAAATTTGAATATGGTTGTGAATAGTAAAAGAACTGCTGAGTATAAATATCAAAACAAAGCTAAAAGCTCTCAAACTATACAGTTCTTTTAAATTCATATCTTATATCAGGTATTAAAAGAAAACTCCTATTCCCATGTTAAATTGTCCCTTAGCTTTAGAATCTGCAACTGCAGTTCCTTTTGATTGCCAATCCATTTTAAAAACAGCACCATCAGCTAAATGATAAGAAAGCCCAAAAGTAGTTTCTATTCTATGAAATGAAGTATTTTTAGTTAAAGATCCTGCTACACTTGAATGAGTATCAAAATCTTCATATCTAACAAAAGCATCTAATTTCTGGCGATTAGCCGTAGGAAATAAATTGTAGGCAACTTCAACATAATATCCACTCATTTTAGAACCTAAATCTTTTCCTGATGCATCATTATATAAATCTGTATTACTTAATGAAGCATCAATATATTCAGATCTTGCAGTAAAACGATTTTTAACATATCTTGCATCTAAACCTAACATTGAAACCCCTACTTGAGAGCCAATAATGCTTTTGTCAGTAGTTTGAGTTTTTCCATTATAAAAACTTAATCCCAATTTAAGACCAGGAAGTCCATAATAGTCAACTTTAGATGAAAAATTAGCATTACTACCTATAGATTCAGCTCCCTTTTGTCTGCCAGATCTTAAACCATTCGTTCCTTTTAATTTATATTCTCCATTATAAGAAACAAAACCATTCATTATGTAAGCTTGATATTTCAAAGACATACTATTAATTCTTCCTGTTGCTCCTATACCCATCTCTCTCCAAGTTGTTGGAACTAATTTATTATTTAGACTAGGTCTTTCTACACCATTGTAAGTAGTAGGCTCATGATACTCATTAATAATTCCCATAGGAACTAACAATAAGCCTCCTTTTATACTAAAATTATCTGAAACTCCATAATTTAAAAATGCTTGTTCAACATAAACTTCTTTTACATGTTCAAATTCAATTTCAGCAATAAATGAGACTCTATCATCAAATTTATATGCAAAAAGAATTACTAATCTTTGAACATCTAATTCAGAAGAACCAGAATCTGGATTGTTATATGTCATCTCACCATAACCTCCAATTGATAGGCCAGAAACCAAATTTTGTAAACTTAAAAGTTGTTTTTCAGAACTATTATTCTGAGCATAAAAACTTAAAGTAAACAAAGTAATTAAAATTGTTAATTTAGTTTTTTTCATGTAATATTTATTTGGATTGATTATAAATAAGACACAAACGTATGGGAAAATTTTTAAAAATAAAAGCTTATTTTTAATTATTCTAAATAAAAATAAGGAGAATTAAAAGCAGAGTTACTAAGTGATTGAATAACAATTAACTATACTTTTGAAAAAGTTTTGAAGCATGATTATAACATGATTCGAAATTTAAAGAATTGATATTTGTTTTAATATTTTTTGAATTGAAATAAGTAATCATTTTTTCAGTTGGGAAATTTCCGGTCAAATCATCTTTTGCCATTGGACATCCTCCAAAACCTTGAATAGTACCATCAAACCTCCTACACCCTGAATTATATGCTGAATTAATTTTATCATGCCACTGATCAGGTTTGGTATGGAAATGTGCTCCAAATTCTATTTCAGGATATTTCACCACAGCTTTTGAAAAAATCATTTTTATATCCTTTTCAATAGCAGAACCAATAGTATCAGATAAAGAAACTACTTCAATTTTTATTTCATTTAGTAAATCAATCCATTTTTCTACAATTTCAGAATTCCAAGGATCACCATATGGATTACCAAAACCCATTGATAGATATACTACAACCTTTTTTTCATAACGATCAGCTAAGTCTTTAATCTTCTTTAATTCTTCAATAGAATCACTAATTGTTTTATTAGTATTTCTCATTTGAAAATTTTCTGAAATTGAGAAAGGATAGCCTAAAAAACATATTTTTGAATGCTCACAAGCTTGCTTAGCCCCTCTTAAGTTAGCTACTATTGCAAGTAATTTAGATTTTGAAGCAGATAAATCTAAACTTTCTATAACCTGATGAGTATCTTTCATTTGTGGAATAGCATATGGAGAGACAAAACTTCCAAAATCTAAAATATCAAAACCTACAGACAATAAAGATTGCAAATAAGATACTTTTTCTTTAGTCGGAATCCATTTCTTAATTCCTTGTAAAGCATCCCTTGGGCATTCTACAATTTTAATTAAAGACATTTTATAAAGTTAGGATATTTATTATTTCAGTATCCAAATTGAAATAAAAATGTATATACAAGTCTCAATTAAGAAAAAGTATTTATTGAATATACCTTTACTATCCATTAAAGATTTAATATTAACAGCAAAAAAGGAGACTGATATAAAAACAAGATTAGCTTGCATCCAAAAAAGGATTCCTAAAACAGTAAATTGAATTTGAGAATCTAAATTATCATGAAAAAGAAAATTAGGAAAAAGTGCAATGAAAAAAATGCTCACTTTCGGATTTAAAAGATTCATTAAAAGAGCTTTTTTAAAAATGCTAATATTTTTAATTTCTTGTTGATATTTTTTATTTTCCTTTTGTCTATTTAAAAATGCTTTTATAGCTAAATAAATAAAATATAAAGCCCCTAGTGTTTTTAGAATTAAAAATATTTTTTCATTCTCCTTTAATAATAGTGATAAGCCAATAACAACTAAAAAAGTATGAAAAAGAAGACCTGTAGTTAATCCTAAAGAAGTAATAATAGCCTGTTTTTTACCTTTTATAAAACTTTGAGATATGACATATAAAATATCAGGACCAGGTGAAATTGTCAAAGCCAATGATGATAAAATAAACGTGATTATTATTTCGTAATGCATTAATTAAATTATAGGATTCTATTCTCAAAGAAATTAGTTAATTAACTTTCTATTTATTAATTGATTTTTTCCTTTTACCATATTAGAATTATGTATCAATACAATACTTCTAATTTTATCAATCACATCTTTGTTTTTACTTGAAATATTATATTTTTCGCTAGGATCATTTTCTAAATCATATAAAAGAGGAATCTCATGTATCATTTTTTTATTATTTAAAGTATAAGCCTCTTGCGTAATAAAATGTGCTTTATAATTCTTATACCTTAAAGCATACAATTGTGTTCCTCTATAAAAATATGTCACTTCTCTATCTGTTCTCTTTAAATCAAATAATGTCTTAGTGATATCGAATCCATCTATAATTCTATCTGTAGGAGTTTGACCACCAGCAATTGATATAAAAGTTGAAAAAAGATCCATTGTAGATCCAGTATCAGAAATTATAGCGGGCTTGATATTACTAGGAGACCAAAAAATAGTTGGAACCCTCATTCCACCTTCCCAAGTAGTTCCTTTTCCTTCTTTTAATAACCCTGCACTTCCTCCATGAGTTTTAAATGGAAGCCATGGCCCATTATCAGATGTAAAAACAACAATAGTATTCTTATCAATTTTTAATTTTTTAAGAACCTTAATAATTTGACCTACACCATAATCAATTTCTTGAATCACATCTCCATAAAGACCTCTTTTACTTTTACCAAGAAATTTTTTTGAAGCATACAGTGGAATGTGCGGAAGGTTATGTGCTACATATAGAAAAAAAGATTCTTTTTTGTTTTCTTTTATAAAGTCAATAGCTTCCTTAGTATACCTTTTAGTAATAGTTGTTTGATCAACAGGTCTTTCAATTACAGAAGTATTTTTAATTAATGGAACATTATAATTTTTTGAATTCAATTCCTCACCTTTATATTGATCCCAATAGTTGAAATTATTGATTGCATCCATATCATTTGAGTACGGTATTCCATAATAATAATCAAATCCATTATTAGTAGGTAAAAATTCTTTTTTATGACCTAGATGCCATTTACCAATAGCAGCTGTTTTATATCCCTTTTCTTTTAGAATTTCAGATAAGGTCAATTCATATGATGGTAATCCATTAACAGAGTCAGGAAATAATACTCTGTTAACATCACTAGCCATACCGCTTCTAATAGGCAACCTGCCAGTTAAAAGAGCAGCTCTACTTGGTGTACAAACACTAGCTGCAGAATAAAACTGTGTCCATTTCTGGCCTTCATAAGCCATTTGATCTAGATTTGGAGTTTGTATAGTAGGATGACCAAAAACACCTAAATCTCCATAACCCATATCATCAACAAAAATTATAATAAAATTAGTTTTTGAAGAATCTTGAATGGCTAAAATATTTTTAGTTAACAATAGAGAAAAAAACAATAAACGAATTATTTTTAAAAACATCTTTTTAATTATATAATCTTTTTCCCAAAATTATCAAAAAAATAATTACATTAGCTACTTGGTAATACATAGTACTGTAATTAAACTTAAATTTTAAATCTTATGACAAAAAATATTTTCTCCTTCATTGCTATTTCTTTATTAGCAATAAATTTTTCTTTCTCACAATTATCAAAAGCAAAGAAATTTGCAAAATCAATTAGTGCAGAAGATTTAAGCGAACACCTTTATACATATGCTTCTGATGAATTTGAGGGGAGAGATACTGGTAAAGAAGGACAAAAAAAGGCAGTAGAATATCTTAGAAATTACTATAAATCAATTGGCGTTGAAGCAGGAGATCCAGATGGAGACTACTTTCAATCAATGTCATTAAAGTTAAGGGGAAGAAGAGGAAAACCTGGAACTACTGTAGATACTGAGAATGTAATTGCAATTATAAAAGGTTCTGAAAAGCCCGAAGAATATGTGATACTTTCTGCTCACCTTGACCATGTAGGAATTAATAAAGATGGTGAAATTTATAATGGAGCTGATGATGATGGTTCAGGAACTGTTGCTTTATTAGAGATAGCTCAAGCATTTAAAAAAGCTAAAGACAAAGGAAAAGGACCTAAAAGATCTGTAGTTTTTCTTCACGTAACTGGAGAGGAAAAAGGGCTTTTAGGATCTAAATATTATACTGACAATCCAATATATCCATTAGAAAATACTGTAGTTAACTTAAATGTAGATATGATTGGCAGAATTGATCCAACAAGAGAAGCTAAAAACAGAGATTACATTTATTTAATAGGATCGAATCATGATAGTAATGACCTTCATAATCTCTCTGAAGAAACAAATACTGCAACTGTTAATATGACATTAGATTATAGGTTTAATGACAAAAATGATCCTAATAGATTTTACTACAGAAGCGATCATTATAATTTTGCAAAAAATGGAATCCCAATAATTTTTTATTTTACTGGAACTCATGAAGATTATCATAAAATAACTGATACACCAGATAAAATTGAATATGACCTATTAGAAATGAGATCTAAACTAATTTTCTATACAGCTTGGAATATTGCCAATAGAGATAGGAGATTAATAGTAGATCCTAAACCAGAAAAAATAGCTATTTCTCTCGATCAGTTAAAGGAATATACAGGAGTGTATAGTAATGTTCAAGGTGGTGAAATGAAAATTATAGAAGTTAAAGGCAATTTAGCTATGGTACCTGCTGGGAGAAGTAATGATGAAGCTATGGTTCTAGACGCAGTTGGGGATCATAAATTTAAAATGACTATGGCAGGAATTAATATTGAATTTTTAGATAAAAAAATGAAATTTAAGATGGGAGAAAGGGAAATTATTTTTGACCTTATTCCTCCTCCTCCTAAAAATAAATAAAATTATTAATAAAAAAACGCTTCTTTTTAGGTGCTTTTTTATTTTTTAAAAATATCATTCAAAACTGCAGCAAGTGTTAACCCTCCCTTATGTAGTTGACTTTTTATCAAAGAAAAGTTTTTTTCTATATAGTCACTACTTATATTCTCTTTAGCTAAAATTTGAGAATATATTTTTTTTACTTCTTGGTGGGATTCGTAAGACCAATCTATAGGATTTAAGGACACTTGAGTTTTTTGTTTATTTATTAAGTCATTAGCCAAAATCTTATAATCAATAGTAAAATATTCAATTATTTGAGTATCCCAAACTCTATGCAAATTTGAGGCATTACCTAAAAAATTAAGTTTAATATCATTACCTCCCCTATCTTCAAACCTTCCGGTATGCAGTGGTTGATGAATATCACCAATTAAATGAACTAAATATTTTAAATGAAATGATTTTAATTCTTTAGAAGAATTTTCTTCTTTTAAAACTTCTATACATTTGTTAATTGCCTGAACTACATCTCCTTTTGGATTTTTGTTAATCTCATGATATTCTTTATCTAAAGGCATATTAACGTAATGCCAAGAATTATATTTACTAAATTCAGGATTGGATCTCATTTCGTCAGCCCAAGTACTAACTAAAGAAAGCGATTGGCCATCTAATATTTTTTTTACTTGGTACATAGCATTTAGCGATAGGTTTTGAGTTGCAATCTCACCAATTACTTGGTGGCCTACCTTACCCCATACATCTTCATTACTAAATATAGCATGAGAAACTATTAAAAAAAATAAAATTATTGTTTTAGGCTTCAACATAATTTGAATTTTTAAAATAAAATATTATACTTTTAAATATAATTAAATACTTATGAAGTATCTACATTGGATATTTTTTCTTCTTTTTATTTCTAATTTTTATTCTCAAGAAATAATTCCTATTTGGTCAAATAAAATTCCCAATTACATTAAATCTAATGAAAAGGAAATTAAATTTTATAATCAAGATAGTACAAGATATTCGTATTCGAAAGTACAAGTTCCAACACTTGAAATAATCCTTCCTCCAAAAAAATTTTCTAATGGAAATGCAATTATTATTTTTCCAGGTGGTGGATATAAAAATTTGGCCTATAAATGGGAAGGAGTTGCTATGTCTCAATTTTTAAATTCAAAGGGAATTGCCGCTTTTATATTAAAATACAGACTTCCCCAATCAAAATCTGTAAAAATAAGTCATCTAGCCCCTCTTCAAGATGCTCAAAGGGCAATTAAAATTGTAAGAAAAAATGCGAAAAAATGGAATATTGATCCTAATAAAATTGGAATACTAGGGTTTTCAGCTGGAGGACACTTAGCCTCTACATTGGGTACTCAATTTAATAGAGATTTAATTGAAAATAAAGATGAAATAGATTTAGTAGATGCTAGACCTAATTTTATGGCTTTAATTTACCCTGTTATTTCTATGGACTCATCAATATATCATGGCGGTTCTGTAAAAAACCTTTTAGGGGAAAGTCCCTCCAAGGAGTTAATCAGACAGTACTCTAATGAATTAAATGTAACTGAGGATACACCCCCCACTTTTATTATTCATTCAAATGATGACAAAGGAGTTAAAGTTGAAAATAGTTTAAGGTTCCATAAAAGTTTAAATCAAAATGGAATTAAAAATGAAATGCACATTTACCCTTACGGTGGACATGGTTATTCTCTAGCCACTGGAATGGGGCAATTAAGTAAATGGCCCGATTTGCTGATCGATTGGATTAAGTCGATTAACTAAAATCTTTGTTTTATGAATCAATTAATTGAGAAAGCTTATAATATTAAAATTATTGAGATAAAAAAACTAAATGGCTACGAGAATGAAAATTATCTTATAAAAACAATTAATAATAAATTTATTTTCAAAAAATACCCCTATTCTTCCGAATTAGAGTCAATTATTCATGCTGAGAATGAAACACTTTTATTTTTATCACAAAATAACAATCAATTTCCTAATCCAATTAATACAGCTGAAGGGTTATTTCTAAAAGTTTATGAAATAGATGGTGAGAAATTTATATGTAGGATGTTATCTTTTCTTGAAGGAGAAATGCTTGGAAGCATTAAGAATAACAAAGAAATATTTGAATCTTTTGGATTTTTTCTTGCTAAAATGAATAAAAAGCTAATATCATATAATAACAATATTATAAAAGCTAGAACATGGCATTGGGATCTACAACACTTTCATCTTAATAAAAAATATATCAATGAAATAGCTAAAATAAAAGACAGGACTTTAGTTGAATATTTTTTTTATCAATTTGAAGAAAATGTAAGTCATTTGATACCTGCTTTAAGAAAATCTATTATTCATGGTGATGCAAATGAATGGAATGTACTTATAAAAAATGGGAAGGTTTCTTCTATTATTGATTTCGGTGATTTAGTATACTCTCCATTAATTAATGAAATTGCAATTGCTATTACTTACGGATCTTATGATAAAGAAAAACCTTTAGATTGGGCATTAACACTTCTAAAGTCGTATAATAAAGTATTACCGCTTCTTGAGGTTGAAATTAAAATCCTTTATTATCTAATTGCTGCAAGACTATGTGTTAGTCTTTGTAATGGTGCGCATTCAAAAAAAATAAATCCTAAAAATAAATATGCTTTTTCTAGTGAAAAATCAGGATGGAAAATGCTTTACAAATGGCTAGCTTTAAATCCGATATTTGTTGAAAATACTTTTCGAAAAGCACTTGGATTTTCTGATATTAATAAGGATTCAATTAAAAATATCATTGAGAGAAGACATGATGTTATTAGTCCAGTTATTTCCTTAAGTTATGATAACCCTATTATATTTGAAAGAGCAGCATTTCAATACATGTTTGATGTTCATGGTAACACATTTTTAGATGCTTATAATAACATTCCAATAGTTGGACATTCACATCCTAAAGTCTTTTATGATGCAAAAAAACAAATGTCTAAACTTAATACAAACACAAGATACCTTTACGATAACCTTCCAGAATATGCAGAAAAAATACTTTCTAAATTTCCTGATAGTCTAAATAAAATATACTTTTTAAATTCAGGAAGTGAAGCAAGTGATTTAGCTATTCGATTAGCATACTCTCATACTAAATTAAATAAAATAATGGTATTAGAGAATGGTTATCACGGTCATACTCAAAGAGGAATAGATATAAGTGATTATAAATTTAATAATAAGAAAGGTCAGGGTAAAAAAGAATATATAATAAAAGTTCCTATGCCAAATATTTATAACGGAAAATATAGTAAAGATGATGGATCAGCAGGAAAAATGTATGCACATGATGCAATAAAAGAAATGGAAAAATTTGGATCATCTGTAGCTGGATTTATATGTGAACCTATTTTAGGTTGTGGTGGTCAAATTAGTTTAGCAAAAGGATATCTAAAAGAAATGTATACCGCTATAAGGGCTCAAGGTGGTGTATGTATTAGCGACGAAGTTCAAACTGGCTTTGGAAGATTAGGAGATAGTTTTTGGGGATTCGAAATTCATGATGTAATTCCTGATATTGTCGTTATAGGAAAGCCTATGGGAAATGGCCATCCAATAGGAGCAGTAATTACTTCAAATGAAATTGCTGAATCTTTTAATAAAGGAGTTGAGTTTTTTAGTTCATTCGGCGGTAATCCAGTTTCATGTGCTATAGGTTTGTCTGTATTAAAAATAATAGAAAAAGAAAATTTACAAGAAAATGCTAAAGTTGTTGGTGAATTCTATATTTCGCTTTTCAAAAAGCTTCAAAAAAAATATAAATGCATTGGAGATGTTAGAGGAAAAGGGTTGTTTATTGGAGTAGAAATAGTTAAAGAAAATTTGAAAGAACCAGATAAAGTTTTAGCCAATAAAATAAAAAATGAATTAAGAAATAATAATATACTTATCGGTACTGATGGTCCAAATGGAAATGTTTTAAAAACTAAACCACCATTGTGCTTTACTAAAGAAAATGCAGAAATGGTAGTAAAAAATATAGAGAAAATTCTTAAAAAAATTAAACAAGCAAGTTAAAAAATGTAACTATGGAGAAAAATAAAAAATGTTGTCATTACGATTTTAAAAAATGGCAAACTTGGTGTGTCCTTATAATTATAGCTGTAATTTCTTTTTACATAGGGACTCTTCTTGTCTAAAAAGAAAAAACTCTCAATTTCTTGAGGGGTTTTTCTTTTATTTCAGATTTTATTTTGTTTGGACTTCCTTTAGGTCTCGACATTTTATTTAATTTAGAGTTATGAAAAATGTTTACCTATTAGCTTTAATTTTTTCGCTTGTTTTAGGATATTTCTTGTATCTATTTTTTGGAATAATTTTTATTGTTTTTATACCACCATTATTTGTTTACTTATTCAACAAGTACAATAAAGAGTAGTATTTTATTTAAAATAAAATTACTTTATAGAGATAAGTAGTAATATAAGTAATGAGACTTTTTTTATAATTCCGAATATAAATAGTAGTTTAAAATTTTTATTTTCAATTAAATTTCTAAAAATATTTTTCATAAAATAAATATAAATTTTTTTCTAACTTCCTCCCCAAGTATCTTGAAAAAAAATACCAACTCCAAGCTCTGCCCATAAATACAAAAGAATTAAAACTATTAAAGCTATTGCTAATTTTTTTTTAAGTTTCATAAATGTAAACATACAAATTACTAAAAACTATAGGCATAACTTATACTGACGTTTATTTTCTTAACAATATTATACTCTTAAAATAAGTTGTTATAGTATTAGAAGTTGCTGAATTAAAAGAAGAAGGTATGCCTATAGTTTAGAGTTGTTTTTTGTTAAAGTTTCCATTAACTCAAAGCAAAGTTTATCAATATTTTCCATACTTGGATTAAATGCTGATACATTTGAAAGTATAATAATTCCATTTTTATTTTTTACATCAATTGACATAGAAGATGAATAACCTCCAGTTCCTCCATTATGCCAGTACCATTGATTATTTGATTTAGATTTTATTATATGCCAACCTAAACCAATATCCATATTCTCATTTAATTTAAACGTTTTCTGTCTTGTCAATTCTAATTCCTTGTTTGAAGTATCAAATTGAGCAATTCCATATTTTGCTAAATCTTCTACATTTGATAAAATTCCACCTGCACTTGCTAACACAGACAGTTCCCAGTTAGGGACTTCATTTCCTTGCGCATCTAATCCTCTAACCAATACTTCATTCAATTCATTATGATTAAATGTTGAATTAAGCATATTATATTTTGAAAAAATAAGGGTATTGAATAAACGTTCATAACTAAGATTTTCTATTTCACTTAAAGTATAGCCAATAAGACCTGCCCCTAAATTAGAGTATAGGTATTTACCTATTAAATTTTCAGTTAATTCTATAGATTCTGTTAGATAGTTTTCTAAATCAGCTTTTTCATATTCTTTATATGGATTTTTTGGATTTACTTTTTCTAAATCTAAATTAGTAGGCAACCTTGGAAGACCTGAAGTATGATTAGACAAGCTTTTGAATGATATTAAAGTGTTGTTTCTGAATGGTATATTCAAATAATCATTTATATTATCATTTAATTTAATTTTTTTATTTACTATAAAATTTGCAAGTAAATTAGATGTAAAAACTTTAGTTATCGACCCAATTTCAAAAATACTTTTATAATTATCAAAAATAGATATAGTATCGTTTTGGCGTTTTATTCCATAATAACTTATGTCCCCATTTTTAATAAACGCAATTGAAATTTGAGTTTGATTTGGAAAAAATTTAGATTTTTCAAATATTAATTTAGTTTGATTTTTTGATATTAAAATTTCTTTAATTGATAAATTATTAATTGCATTTTTAGATAATACTTCATCAACAAATGGTTTAACAAACAACCCATTAATTTTTTGATTATTATCTATCGAAATATTGAGTTTTAAAACTGCTCGTTCAAAAGTTGTTTTATAAGAAGCGTAACTAGCGTTTTCATATTTTACAAATTCTCTATTTACAATATTCCCCACTTGTAAATTTAAAGTTGTAAAAAATTCAGAAGTTTTATTTATAGGTAAGGCATCCTTCATTTCATCTGAAAACATCAAAAAAATTGCTTTGTAATCTTCAGAATTGTAATTTTCTACAAAACTATCTGTAATGATTTTATTTGTTGATTTTTTATCCTGTCCAAAAGAAACTAGTGGAATAAACAGTAATAGTAGAATTAGTTTTTTCATAACCTAAATATAAGAATTGCTGAACTAAAAGAAGAAGATTGCCTATGGTTTAGTAAGTAGGCTATTTCGCTGGGAAATGCTTCTCTAAAAAATCAAATATCAAGTCAAAATGTTTTAAAGGCTCGGCGTGTCCACCTTCTATAGCAATATGTTCATTATGATACTCAAATTTATATTCTTTTAACCTTGCAATTATCTTGTTAGACATAGGTGTAGTTGGTGCAGCTTCATCTTTAGTTGCCGAAATTAGAAGAATGGGACCTTTAATTTTTTCTACTTTTATTAGAGCTTTCTTTTCAGCTATTGTGTCTTTGAGCATAGTTTCAAATGTCCCCCTTAAATCTCGTTTCATCAAAAACGGTACTGCTTCTTCATTTACAGGTACAAAAGGGAGTTCTTTACCTTCAAAAGTCCAGGTTGATGTTGTAAAGTGATTTGTATTTCCAGGAAAAACTGCGTTACTGGCTACCAAACCAACAATACAATCAATATCTTCATAATAACTACCAACCAACAAAGCTAGATCCGCACCTCTTGAACCACCTACAATAGCAATCTTTTTCCCATTGACTTTCTTGTAATTCGTAGCTTCCTTTATTGCATTATAAACATCTTCTATTGCAATTTTCTCTAATAATTCAGGTGTTCCATTAGCTTTGAAATAACCAATCGCTAAAAAAGCATAACCTTTTTCGATAAATTGGTCTCTTCTTTTTTTCCAGTAATCACTTGTCCAAGCATTTCCGCCTTCTGAACCACCAAGTCCAACAATGAGTGGTTGACATTTACCATTGCCAAGATATAGTACAGATTCTATATTATTAGTTTTTAAAGTTTCTTGTGCATAAGTATTTATTGACAAGATTGAGAGAGAAACGATAACAAATATTCTTTGTATTCTTAATTCAATAATTTTTTTCCTAAAAAAAGGCTGTTTCATAATTACGAATTTAAAATCTTTTACAATATTCATTCTAAAGTATAATATAAAAAAACCCTCAAAATGTCAAGGGTTTTATCTGGGTGGAAGACCGGACTCGAACCGGCGACCTCCTGAACCACAATCAGGCGTTCTAACCAACTGAACTACAACCACCATTTAACAAGCCGCAAATTTAAAAGAATACTTAGATATATGAAACTTTTATTTAAGATCGTTTAAGTTATTTATACCAATAACTCTATTTGTAGTAAATCCTTCTGCATTTTCAACTCCAATTAATCTTCCTAAATCAGAAGAACGACTAATAACATTTTCAATAAAATTTATTTTACTAATTAATGTCTCTGGTTCTTTACTGCTTGGATTATAAAATTGTGAAGAATAAGCTTTAATAGCATTTAATTTTAACTCTATATATCCGGATATATCAACTAAAAAATCAGGAGAAGAGTTTTTCCATTGAATGTAATGGTACACATTTTTTGGTCTCCATTCAATTTGAATCACACCATCAATCTTAGTTTTAATTTTTGAAAGTCCACTTAAAAAACATGAATTACTTACTAAAGTAGCACCTTTAGGATGATCAATATGCCTGTCATCTTGTGCATTACAAAGTACAATTTCCGGTCTATATTTTCTAATACATCTAATAACTTTCATTTGATGAGATTCGTCACTAACAAAAAATCCATCTTTGAAATTTAAATTTTCCCTTATAGACACACCTAAAATTTTGGAAGCCATTTTAGATTCTAAATCTCTAGTTTCTGGTGTACCTCTCGTCCCTAACTCACCTCTAGTCAAGTCAATTATACCTACTTTTTTTCCAAGAGAAATTTCTTTTGCGATAGTACCTCCACAACCAAGTTCAACATCATCTGGATGAGCACCAAAAGCCAATATATCTAATTTAATTTCTTTCATAAACTATTAAATGCCTGAGTTAAATCATTTTCTATATCTATATAATCTTCAATACCAACGGAGAATCTTAACAAACCATCAGAAATACCATATATTTTTCTTTGTTCTTTGGATATTTTTGAATGTGATGTTAATGAGGGTGAACATATGGTTGATTCTACACCTCCCAAGCTCATAACTGGTTTAATCAATTTTAATAATCTTGTAAAATCAGCTGCCTTATCTTCTTTTTTTAAAACAAAAGATAGCATTCCTCCAAATCCCTTCATTTGGGTTTTTGCCAGTTCATGTTGAGGATGAGTTTCTAAGCCAGGATAATAAACAGCCTCAACACTATCGTTATTATTTAAAAATTTGGCAATTTTTAAAGCATTTTCATTTTGAGCCTTAACTCTTAGAGAAAGAGTCTTAATACTTCTTTCTAATAGCCAAACTGTATACTCACTTAAATTCCCTCCATAGTTTATAGAAGATTCAATAATTTTTTCAATTTTAGAACTTGAAGAAGCGATAGCGCCAGCTAAAATATCACTATGGCCACCTAAATACTTTGTTGCACTGTGTAAAACTATGTCAATTCCAAAATCAATTGGATTTTGATTTATTGGACTAGCAAAAGTATTGTCAATTACAGATATTAAATTATATTTTTTAGAAAAATCAGCAATTCCTTTTAAATCAATTACTTGAAGTAAGGGATTGCTTGGTGATTCTATATAAATGATTTTTGTATTACTTTTTAACCCTAATTCAAAATCTTTAATTTCTAAACTTTCTACTAAAGTGTAATCTATATTAAACTTTTTGAATTCTTTGATAACTAAATTAATTGTTCCACCATATAATGATGACTGAAATAAAACATGATCACCTGATTTCAAAAAAGAAAACAAAGAAGTAAATATTGCTGCAATACCAGATCCAAATACGAGTGCTGATTCACATTTTTCTAATTGAGCAATTTTTTTTGAAAGTGCCAGTTGGTTTGGTGTGTTAAAATACCTAGGATATTTATAGTCTTCCACATCCAAATAGCTATAAGCAGTAGTAGGATACACAGGAGTAATAGCTCCATTATAATTATCATCAATTAAATCACCAGAGTGTACACATTTAGTGGTGATTCCAGAATTCTTTTTCATTCAAATTAACTTTTAATCCAATCTACAACTGAAGAATCATCTGGTTTAGTTTTAGGAGGAATTATTTTAACTAAATAGCCATTCTCATCAATTAAATATTTTTGAAAATTCCATTTTACAGAAGAATTTTTATAACCATTCTTATTTTTTTCAGTTAGAAACTTATATATAGGATGTATTGAAGATCCTCTAACAGATATTTTTTCCATCATTGGAAATGATACTCCATAATTTTCTGAACAAAATTTAGCGATTTCCTCATTTGAACCAGGTTCTTGCCACAAAAAGTTATTAGAAGGAAAGCCTACTATTATAAAATTTTCAGACCCATATTCTTTATACATTTTTTCTAAAATCTCATATTGATATGTTAAACCACATTTAGAAGCTGTATTTACTACCATTACTTTCTTTCCCTTCAAGGTAGACATATTAAATTTTTTACCATTTAAGGCTGTAACTTCAAATTGATGAATGCTTTGTTTCATTTGTTTAAAATTCTGAGTTAAACCAAATTGACTTGATAAAACAATTAATATTAAGATTATTTTGTTCATATATACTTTTGTATCAAATCTTATGCCAATTTAAGATTTAAATAATTTCGGCAGATAATCCAGCTTCTAACAGCATTGTACATTTTGGTTTTAAATTAGAATAAGAACCAGATTTAACAATACATTTACCTTTATAATGTACAATTAATGAGCATTGTTCAGCCTGCTCAGCTGTATGGCTACAAACTCTAATAAGAGTTTTAATCACATGTTCAAAGGTATTAACATCATCATTATAAAGTATAATCTCATTTTCATGAGCAAGATCAGCTTCTTCTAAAGTTTTCTCTGATGTTTTTTCTTTAGTACTCATAACTGTACTAAATTACAAAATTTTAAATCTAGCTGTTTGCTTTTATAATTTCATTAAAATCAGAAGCCAATAAAGCAGCCCCACCTATTAATCCACCATCAACGTCTTTTTTACTAAAAATTTCATTGGCATTTGAAGGTTTAACACTTCCTCCATACAATATAGAAATACTTTCAGAAACTGATTCATCATAACATTTAGAAATGCAATTTCTTACATATTGATGCATTTCTTGCGCTTGCTCAGGACTTGCTGTTTCTCCAGTTCCTATAGCCCAAACTGGTTCATAAGCCAAAATAATATTTTCCCAAGATTCTTTTTTTAATTTCAAAACAGTATTTTTAAGTTGATTTTTAACTATATCAAAATGTTTGTTAGACTTTCTATCTTTCAAATCTTCACCAAAACAAAAAATAATATTCATACCTGCATCTAAAGTGCATCTTACTTTTTCAAACAAAACAATGTCATCTTCATTAAAATATGCTCTTCTTTCTGAGTGACCAATTAAAGTAGTTGAAATCCCTATACTTTTTAACATATCGATTGAAACTTCACCAGTGTAAGCGCCTTTACTTTTTTGATGAACGTTTTGAGAAATAACCTCTATCTGATAATCTTCTAAAAGATCCTTAGAGATTTTTAAAAATGGAAAGGCAGGAGCAATCATAACATAAACTCCTTTAGATTCTAAATTTTTTAAATCTTCAATCAATGATATAGTTTGATCTAAATCGTTATTCATTTTCCAATTTCCAGCTACAATCTTTTTTCTCATTTTTAAATTTTTAGTTTAATTAAATTTAATTCTTGGATCTAACCAAGTATAAATAATGTCGACAAATATATTAATCAATATGAAAATCATCGCTATAGTTAATACCGAACCTATTAATACTGGCACATCTAAATTATTTAATGAATCTACAATTTCTTTTCCAAGGCCATTCCATCCAAAAATATATTCTACAAATACAGAACCTGCAAGCATACTAGCAAACCAACCTGACAATGCAGTTACAACAGGATTTAATGAATTTTTTATTGCATGATTCTTAATAACATTAAATTTTGATAAACCTTTTGAGTATGCAGTTGTAATATAGTTTTGAGATAAAACTTTTAAAAGTGAATTTCTCATCATTTGAGAAATAACTGCTATTGGTCTGATTCCTAAAACCAAAGAAGGTAAAATCAAATTTTTTAATTGAAGTGTCATATTTTCTCCATAATCATCTAATTCATACAAGCTTCCAGTCATATTTAAGCCTGTCAAATCACTCAAAACATATCCAAATAACCAAGCAAATATTATAGCGCTAAAAAAAGAAGGGATACTCATTCCTAGAGTACTCAAAAATTGAATTAAATAATCTATCCAAGAATTTTTATTAATTGCAGAAAAAATTCCTAGTAATATTCCAATCACAATCGCAATAAATATAGATGCTATAGCCAAGACAATAGTATTTGGTAATGTATTTTTAATTATTTCTGAGACTGAAATTCCATTTTTTTGATAGGATTCTCTCAAATAAGGTGTTTTAATTACTAAATTAAATTTTTCAAAACTTGCAATTTTAAAAAAATAATATTTATCAATTGTCAGATAAGAAAGATTATTTGGATCGTTTAAATGAAATGAAAGAGGAGATAAATCATTTAAATAATATAGATATTGAACAGAAACTGGTTTATCAAAACCATATTTTTTTTTTATAATCATTAATTGATCTGTATTTTCATTTTGATCCAACATCATTTGTGCAGGATCTCCTGGTAATACATTAAATAGAAAAAAAACTATGGTTACCACTCCAAAGAGTGTTAAAAACATATTAGATATTTTTTTTACAAACCAAAACATAAAAAGTTAATTGTCTTGTAAATGAATTAAAGCAAAAACGGAGTAATTAATCATATCTTGATAATTAGCATATATACCCTCACTAACAAGTGTTTTTCCTTTATTATCTTCAATTTGTTTAATTCTTAATATTTTTTGAATTATTAAATCAGTTAATGAACTTACTCTCATGTCTCTCCAAGCTTCACCATAATCATGGTTTTTATTTTCCATTAATGACTTAGTTTCTGTTAAATGATTATCATATAACTCAAGAGCCATTTCTAAATTTAAATCAGGAGTTTCTACAATTCCCTTTTGAATTTGAATTAATGACATTATAGAATAATTAATTATTCCAATAAATTCAGACGATTGACCTTCGTCAACTTTTCTGACTTTCTTTGTTTGTAAACCTCTTATTCTTTGTGCTTTAATGAATATTTGATCTGTTAGAGAAGTTAATCTTAGAATTCTCCATGCACTACCATAGTCTTTCGTTTTTTTTATAAAAAGATCTCTACAAACTGTAGTAACTTTATCGTATTGATTTGAAGTTTTAGCTGCCAAATTTTTTTTATATAAATTTCGTTGAAAATAATGAAATAGGTAGTTTAGTTTTGTGAAAGTTATTAAAAAAAATTAAAATCCAAATGACACTTAACATTAATGGAATTCTTCTTGACTTATCAAAACCTAAAATAATGGGGATTTTAAATATAACTCCAGATTCATTTTATGATGGTGGAGTATATAACTCAGATAATAAAATACTAAATCAAGTTGAAAAAATGTTATTAGAAGGTGCGGATATAATAGATATTGGTGGTTATAGTTCTAGACCAGGGGCCAAAGAATTGACTATTAAACAAGAAACTGACAGAATAATTCCAATTATAGAATTAATTGTTAAAAAATTTGAAAATGTAATTATTTCAGTTGATACTTTTAGAAGTGAAATTGCTAAAAAAGCTATTAAGTCTGGTGCTTCAATCATCAATGATATTTCTGGAGGAGAAATTGATAATAACATGTACAAAGTTGTAGGTGAATTAAAAGTACCTTATGTAATTATGCATATGAAAGGTGTACCAAAAGACATGCAGAATAATCCTAAATATGATGATATAGTAACTGATATTGTTCGAAATCTATCTTACAAGATAGATCTTGCAAAAAAAGCTGGTATTCTAGATATAATCATTGACCCAGGATTTGGGTTTGGAAAAACCTTAGAACAGAATTTTAAAATTTTAGAAAATTTATCATTTTTTAAGCAACTTGAACAACCCATAATGGTAGGAGTATCAAGAAAATCAATGATTTATAAATTATTAGGGATTTCTCCTAAAGATGCTTTAAACGGGTCTACTTGTTTAAATTCTATTTCTCTAAATAATGGAGCTAATATAATTAGGGTTCATGATGTGAAAGAGGCAAAAGAAGTAGTTAACTTAATAAGTTTTATGAAAGAAAATTCTTAAAACTATTTTAATTACTTTTATAGAAATTATAAATTTTTGGAAATACAATCACTCTTTTATGATATTTTAATACCTGTTATTGATATAATACTAGTAGGTATAATGTTATATTATGTATATAAACTTGTTAGAGGAACAGCTGCAATTAATATTTTTTTAGGTTTTGTTATTATATATATAATTTGGTGGCTAACAGACCTTGTTAATATGCCTATTCTAAGTAATATTCTAGGTGGATTTATAAGCGTTGGAGTGATTGCCTTAATCGTAGTTTTTCAACAAGAAATCAGAAAGTTTCTTCTTTTACTTGGATCTTCAAATTTTACTAATAATAAAAACATTATAAAAAAATTCAATCTCTTCTTTAGAATTACAAAAAAACAAACATTAATGAATATTGAAGAATTAATTAATGCATGCGAAATATTTAAAAAAAATAAGACTGGTGCTTTATTTGTTATTGAAAGAAGTAATAGTTTAGACTTTGTGAGAAACACAGGTGATCAATTAAATTTAGAAATCTCTACTCCCATTATTGAAAGTATATTTTTCAAAAATAGCCCATTGCATGATGGTGCAGTAATAATAGAAGGAAACTTCATAACAGGAGCAAGAGTTATTTTACCTATGTCTGAAAAGGAAAATATTGATTCCAGGCTTGGTCTTAGACATAGAGCGGCATTTGGAATTACCGAAAAGACTGATGCAATTGCAATTGTAGTTTCTGAAGAAAAAGGGAAAATAACTTTTATAAAAAATGGTGAAATTCACCCTTATCAAGATATTGAAAATCTAAAAACTATGATAGAAGTTGAGATGACATAATCTCTTCTTTTTTAAATTGAATTTCATATAAACTTCTGTAGTACCCATCTTTCTTTTTTATTAATTCTTTATGAGTTCCAGATTCAACTAATTTACCAGAATCCATAACTAAAATTCGATCTGAATTCAAAATAGTAGACAATCTGTGAGCTATTATTATAGATGTTTTATTCTCAGTTATCTTGATAGTGGCATTTTTTATTAATTCTTCAGAATTTGAATCAACAGATGAAGTAGCTTCATCTAAAATTAATATTGAAGGATTTTTTAAGTAAGCTCTTAAGAATGATACTAACTGTCTTTGGCCTTGAGAAAGCATTATACCTCTCTCTTTAACATTATAATTATAACCTTCCGGTAAAGACATAATAAATTCATGAATACCAATTTTTTTAGCAGCAGTAATTACATTATCAAAAGAAATAGATTTATTCCATAAAGTAATATTATTCAATATTGTATCAGCAAATAAAAAAACATCTTGAAGAACTAGAGCAATTTTTGATCTTAAAGCGCTTATTTCAAAATCCTTTATATTGGTGTTGTTTAATTCTATTAAACCTGATTGAGGATCATAAAACCTTGTGACTAAATTTATAATTGTTGTTTTTCCTGATCCGGTAGATCCAACAATAGCCACTTTTTCTCCACTATTTATTTTAAAAGAAATATCTTTTATAACTTCTTCTCCTTCTTTATAAGAAAAAATTATATTTTTAAATTGAACATCTCCATTTATAAGATCTCTATTTAAGTTTCCATTATTTGGAATTCGACTTTCAGTATCTATTATTTTAAAAACCCTGTTAGCAGCAACCATCCCCATTTGAAGAGTATTAAATTTATCTGCTATTTGTCTTAATGGACGAAAAAGCATTTGTGAAAGCTGTATGAAAAGAAAAATTGTTCCTAGAGTAACACTAGAGTCCTCTAAAATTACATTTAACCCTCCGTACCAAACTATTAAACCAACAGTAATAGAGGTAGAAAGTTCAGCAATAGGAAAAAATATTGAATTGTACCAAACAGTTTTGAGCCATGCTTTCTTATGTTTTTCATTAATTTTTACAAAGTTTTCATATTCAACTTTTTCTCTATTAAAAAGCTGAACAATTTTCATTCCGGTTAATCTTTCTTGAACAAAAGAGTTTAAATTAGAAACTTCAGTTCTAACTTCATTAAAAGCTACTTTCATTGATTTCTGAAATTGTCTAGTTGCAAAAAGAATAAAGGGTAATACAACAAATATTGTTAAAGATAACTTCCAACTTAAAACTATCATTACAACTACAACTATTAACATTTGCAATAGATCTGCAACAATCATAAATAGACCCTGACTAAAAATACTGGCAATAGTTTCCATGTCATTTACAGCTCTAGTGACAAGTCTTCCCACAGAAGATTTATCGAAATAAGACATTTTAAAATTCAATATGTGATCAAATAGTTTAACTCTTAAATCATAAATAACATTTTGACCAAGCCAATTTGCTAAGTAACTAAACAAAAACATAAAAACGACAGTTAATATTAGGTTAATCAACATTAAACAGATAACTAAAACAAAGCCTTCAAAATTTGAAACTGCTAAGTAATCATCTATAGCAATTTTAATTAGATAAGGTGTTATTGTTGAAAATATTGAAATTAATACCGCGCTAATAGCAACAAAAATAAAAATACTTCTATATACTAATACATAACTTAAAAGTCTTCTAAAAAGCTTTATATCTAAAAGCGCTTTTGGTTTACTCATTTTTTATAAAATTTTCAGCATATAATATATCTACCAAGCATAAACCATGTGCTGGAACAGAATATCCTGCTAATTCTCTTTTTTGACTTTTTATTACATGGTCAATATGTTCAACTTCATTTTTACTCTCCCCTATTTCAATAAGTGTTCCAACAATGGCTCTAACCATATTTCTTAAAAACCTATTTGCTGTTATTTCAAAAATCCAACAATTATCACGATAAACCCAATTGGCTTTAGTCACAATGCAATTATAAGTTTTAACATCTGTATTGCTTTTAGAAAAACATTTGAAATTAGTGTAATTAAACAACTTTAAAGCTGCTAAATTCATTTTATAAAAATCAATATCCTTTTTTAAATAATAGGAATTATCAGATAAAAAAGGATTTTTAACTGTGTTTAATTTATACTGATATGTTCTACTTAAAGCATCAAATCTAGCATGAAAATCATCCTTTACATTGTATATATTCCTTATTGAAATATCACTTGGCAAAAAGGAGTTTGATTTGTAAATAAAATCTGATTTATCCTCAATTTCGTGAGTATAATCAAAATGAGCACAAAAATAAGATGCATGTACTCCAGTATCTGTTCTACCTGCTCCTACTATACTTATTTTTTTATTTAAAATAGTGGAAAAACACTTCTCTATTGTCTCTTGAACAGAAACGGAATTGAGTTGTATTTGCCAACCATGATAATTAGTGCCATTAAAAGATAATTCTAATAAATATCGCAAGAGAAATACTACTTTTGTTTAAGATTCAAATATACCTTAATAAGAAAGTCAAAAAAATAATTATTTGAAAAAAATTCTATTATTATCCGATACCCATAGTTATATAGACAATAGTATAATTAAATATGCCAAGCTATCAGATGAAATATGGCATGCTGGTGATTTTGGAAAAATTGATGTTTTTGACGAGCTAGAAAAGATAACAAAAGTTAGATCTGTTTACGGAAATATCGATGACCATGTGGTTAGATCTACCATGAAAGAAATCAATACTTTTATGTGTGAAAAGGTAAAGGTTTCTATGATCCATATTGGAGGAAAACCTCCATATTACAATAAAAAAAGCAAGCCATTAATTAGACAGGAGAAACCTAAAATTTTTGTCTGTGGTCATTCTCACATCTTAAAGGTAGAATACGACAAAACCAACCGTGTCTTATTCATGAATCCAGGAGCTGCGGGAAGACATGGATTCCATAAAAAAAGAACAATGATCAGGTTCGAAATCAATGAGGAAAAAATAGAAAACATGGATATTATCGAATTAGGCAATAGATCAAGTTTATAATTTAAAGAATTTATCTCAATCTGTTTGAAGAATTAATTATCGCTTGATCCTTTTTAATTGACTTAAAAGTCATAAAAATTAATATTAGAGAAATAATAAAGTAATAAAGTCCAGGATCTTTAAAAGAATCCAGCAAATGCCTTTCATCAAATAAATTAATTAAACCAAAGACAAGAGCTACACCAATAAATCTCAAGATATTTAACTGGACTTTCATTTTTTTAAATAAAAAGATATTTATAACAAATAGTAATGAGATGATTTCGAAAAAAAAATATTCGTTAATATAAAATCTAAACTGTCCAAAATAAGATTCTGATAAAGAACTTGCAGGATCACTATCTATTAAAATGATTAGTAAAAAATTAATTATCGCTAATAAAACCATGTACAGGGATTGAACTCTTTGAATCATATTTAAATATTTATATAAAATTATGAATTAAATATGATTTAATAAATAGTTTGTATATTAGCGACGATTATAAATAATCACTCCCGCATTACATATAAAAATTATAATTCCTTCCAATATATATTTAATTAATATAAATGTTTGAAATATCAACTTTAAAAGAAAAAAAAATTACTGAGCTACAAGAGATAGCTTCTAATCTTGGCATTGAAAAAATTACTGGATTAAAAAAAATGGATTTAGCCTACAAGATCCTTGATCATAGCGCAACTAATCCTGAAATTTCTGAAGATAAAAAATTAGAAATAAAAGAACCAGTAAAAGATTTATCTTCCGATAAGAAAGAACCGATTAAAAAAATTGAAACAGATTTTGAGAATCTTAAAAAAGAAACTCCCAAAAAGCCTTTAATCAAAACAGAAAATACAACAACTAGCAAACCAAATAGTTTTGTTAGAAAAGAAAGAAATCATAATAAAGACAATAGAAATAGATATAAGGAACCTGACTTTGAATTCGATGGTATAATTGAAAGTGAAGGAGTTTTAGATATTATGCAAGAAGGTTATGGTTTTTTAAGATCTTCTGATTATAATTATTTAACATCACCTGATGATATTTATGTATCACAATCTCAAGTTAGATTATTTGGTCTTAAGACTGGAGATACGGTTTTGGGACATGTTAGACCTCCAAAAGAAGGTGAAAAATATTTTCCTTTAATAAAAGTTTCTAAAATTAATGGTTTAAGTCCTAATGTTGTTAGGGATAGAGTTTCATTTGAACACTTAACTCCTTTATTTCCAGATGAGAAATTTAATCTAGCTGATAAAAGCAATACTGTGTCTACCAGAATAATGGATTTGTTTTCTCCAATTGGAAAAGGGCAAAGAGGAATGATTGTTTCACAGCCGAAAACTGGTAAAACAATGCTACTTAAAGACGTAGCAAATGCAATTGCAGCCAATCACCCAGAGGTTTATCAAATCATACTTTTAATTGATGAAAGACCAGAAGAAGTTACTGATATGCAAAGAAATGTTAAAGGTGAAGTAGTAGCTTCTACATTTGATGAGCCCGCAGACAGGCATGTTAAAGTGGCAAATATTGTTTTAGAAAAAGCAAAAAGATTAGTTGAATGCGGACATGATGTTGTTATTCTTCTAGATTCTATAACTAGACTTGCTAGAGCATATAACACCGTACAACCAGCTTCTGGAAAAATTTTAAGTGGTGGTGTTGATGCTAATGCACTCCATAAACCTAAAAGATTTTTTGGAGCAGCTAGAAATATAGAAGGTGGAGGATCATTATCAATTATTGCAACAGCTTTAACTGAAACTGGTTCTAAAATGGATGAAGTAATTTTTGAAGAATTTAAAGGAACTGGTAATATGGAACTTCAATTAGATAGAAGGATTTCAAATAGAAGAATATTTCCAGCGATAGACCTAGTATCATCTGGAACAAGACGAGACGATCTTTTGTTAGATGAAAACACTATTCAAAGAATGTGGATAATGAGGAAATACTTAGCCGACATGAACCCTGTTGAGGCAATGGAATTTATCAATGATAGAATAAAAAGATCTCTCAACAATGAAGAGTTTCTTATTTCAATGAATTCTTAATTACAACTTTAATATTATAAAGAAGAAACTTGTTTAGTTAGCTTAGATTTAAGATTAGCTGATTTATTAGCGTGAATGACATTATTCTTAACTAACTTATCAAGCATAGAAAGAACTGAAGGTAAAAGTTTAATCGCTTCCTTCTTTGAAGTTAAATCTTTAAGCTTTTTAATAGCGTTTCTAGTACTTTTATGTTGAACCTTATTTCTAAGTTTAACAGATTCATTTCTTTTAATTCTTTTTAACGCTGATTTATGATTAGCCATATTATTTATTTAGTAGCCCGTAGGGGAGTCGAACCCCTCTTACCAGGATGAAAACCTGGCGTCCTAGCCGATAGACGAACGGGCCTAGTAAAAACGATTGCAAATGTAATTCAAAGGATACAAACTTGCAACATAAATTTTTTGTTTTATAAAGACATAAAATCAATATGCTTTAGCAAATAAAACTCTCTGATTAGAGGATTTATTAGAGAAGATACATTTACCATCTTCTTTTAAATTATTTAATGGAATACACCTTATTGTTGCTTTAGTTTCTCTTTTTATTTTTTCTTCGGTTTCTGTTGTCCCATCCCAATGAGCTGAAACGAAGCCGCCATTATTTTTAATAATAGATTTAAATTCATCAAAGGTATTGGCTTCCCTTATATTAGAATTGGTAAAAAGTTTAGCCTTATCGAATAAATTTGTTTGAATATCCTTTATTAAATAATCTATTTCAGAAAATACTTCATCTATATTAATTGTCTTCTTTTCCATTTTATCTCTTCTAAAAATTTCTAAAGTAGAATTTTCTAAGTCTTTTGGTCCAATTGCAATTCTTATAGGAACACCTTTAATTTCATGTTCGTTAAACTTAAACCCTGGCTTATGAGTATCTCTTTTATCAAACAAAACACTTATTCCTTTAGATTTTAATTTACTTAAAATAGGTTCTAAAACAGAACTTATTGAATTAAATTCTTCATCTGATTTATAAATTGGAATAATAACTACTTGAATTGGTGCTAATTTAGGAGGAAGTACTAAACCATTATCATCACTATGAGTCATGATTAAAGCTCCCATTAATCTAGTAGAAACTCCCCATGAGGTTGCCCAGACAAAATCTAATGATCCTTCTTTATTTGTAAACTTTACATCAAAAGCTTTGGCAAAATTCTGTCCTAAAAAATGAGAAGTCCCTGCTTGAAGTGCCTTCCCATCTTGCATAAGGGCTTCAATACAGTAAGTTTCTTCAGCACCCGCAAATTTTTCACTTTCAGATTTAATTCCTTTAATAACTGGAATACCCATAAAATTCTCAGCAAATTCTGCATAAATATCATTCATTAAAATAGCTTCATCTACTGCTTCATCTTTAGTTGAATGTGCTGTATGGCCTTCTTGCCATAAAAATTCTGCTGTTCTCAAAAATAAACGAGGTCTCATTTCCCATCTTACGACATTTGCCCATTGATTAACTAAAATAGGAAGGTCTCTATAAGACTGAATCCAATTTTTATAAGTACTCCATATTATTGCTTCACTTGTTGGTCTAACAATTAACTCCTCTTCTAGCTTCGAACTTTTATCAACAATTAATTTTCCAGAATTTTCAGGATCACTTTTGAGTCTATAATGAGTAACTATTGCACATTCTTTTGCAAAACCTTTTGCATTTTTTTCTTCTGCTTCAAATAAACTTTTCGGAATAAACAAAGGAAAATATGCATTTTGATGACCTGTCTCTTTGAACATTATATCAAGTTGAGCTTGCATTTTTTCCCAAATGGCATACCCATATGGTTTAATAACCATACAACCTCTAACAGAAGAGTTTTCAGCTAGACTAGCTTTAACAACTAATTCATTATACCATTTTGAATAATCTTCTTCTCTTTTAGTTAGTTTTTTTTTCATAAATTGTTTTTGGCATAATAATTGTTTAATTATGTATAGATGCTAAATTAAGTATTTTATAATTTCTAATAATACTATTATTATGATAAATACAATTAATACAATTTTTAATAAAACTAAATTATTTTTACTGATTTTGTTAATGTTAGTTTTTACAAGTTGTGGGTCATTTAATTCAAGTGGATTTACTTCAAATGACGGTATTTATACAAAGAATAAAAGTAATGTAGATAACAACTCTAATACAAATGGTCTTTATTATAAAGATTATTTTGATCAAAAAGCGCAAGAATATGGTTTAAACACTGAGGCTAATGATAGTATAATTACAGATATAAATTCTTATTCTTCTACAACAAATACTAATGTAGCTTATAATACTAGCTATGGTTCTTGGGGAGATAATCCAGATTCTGTAAATATTAATTTTAGAGATCGCAATTTTATTGGGGCTTACTGGAATAGCTATTACAGTCCTTTTTATATGAATTCATGGTATATGAGTCCATGGGATTATAATTTCTTTTATCCTTTTTATTCATATGGTTATTATCCTTATGGTTATTATCCATATGGAAGGTATGGTAGATATAGTTACTGGGATTATATTTTCAGACCTTATTATGGTTATGGTGGATATGGCTACAACAATTACTATAATGAGCGTTATAATGATAGAAGTACAGCTTATATGAATGGAACAAGAGGAAGTGAATCAAGATCTATTAGCAATTCTAAATTGACTGATCCAAGAAAAACAAATGATAATAAATCAATAGGTAACAGGAATATATCGAACTATAATGTTGGTAGAAATGAAGCTGATGTAAATGGTAATTCTAATAATGAAAAATCTTCATCAGATGAAATTAGTAGATCGAGAAATATTAGTAGAGTTTATTATGCTTTAAAAAATTCAGTTGGAAACTCTAATTCAATAAGAGGCTACCAAAATCAAGGGGAAATAAATAATGGTGGATCAGACTCAAAAAATAGTAACAATATTAGATCTTATGCAACTAAATCTAAAGGAAATTCAAATTTTCAATTAAGCAGACGAAGTTCTAATGAAAATAGCCTATCTAATTCAAATAGTTCTAACACTAGATCATATGATGTTTCCAGAACTAGTAATGGTACTAAAAATTCAAGTGATTCAAACAGTAGATCTTATAATGTATCTAGATCTAGTATTAATTCTAACACTAAATCTTCATATTCTCCACCATCAAGAAGTTCATCTAGTAGTAGTTCATCGAGATCTAGCAGTTCAGCACCACCAGTAAAGGCATCAAGTGGAGCTTCAAGGGGTTCTAGATAGTTTGTAATTTACATATGGTTAAAAAGTTATTAATCTTAATATTTATATCATCCTCATTAATAATTAAGTCTCAAACTTTAAGTGAAATCTTAAGTATTTCTTTTGAAAAACCTATAGGTACAGCTAGATTTGAATCAATGGGAGGAGCTTTTGGTGCTTTAGGAGGTGATATTTCAAGTATTAACACAAATCCTGCTAGTGGAGCTGTATTTATTGATAATGAATTTGGTTTTACAATGAGTACTGAAAGCATAAAAAACAGTACTCTTTTTTTTAATAATAACGAAGTAACAAATAACTTTAAATTTTCTATAAATCAAGGTGGTGGAATTTGGCTATTAAAAAATTATGGAGAAGGTAACATCAACCAAATATCGTTTGGAATCAATACTCAAACCGTCAACTCCTTTGATGATAATTTTGATTCTAAAGGAAGAAATACAATAAACTCAATTGATAGTTTTTTTTTAAACAACTCTTTAGGATTTAGCGCAAATGATTTGAGTGTAGATTCTAATGAAAGTATTTCTAGTGTTTATAAATACTTAGGAGAATACTATGGCTATGCTGCACAACAAGCTTTTTTAGGTTATCAGTCTTATATTCTAAGTTTTGATGACGACTCTAAAAGTTTTTATTCTCAAGCTGATATTAGTGAAGGAGTTAATCAACATTACATTAACGAATCTAAGGGAGCTAATACTAAGTCTAATTTAAACATATCTATACAGTATAAAGAAAATTATTATTTCGGACTTAATATTAACTTTCATGAAGTTTATAAATCTAATTTTACAAGACATGTTGAAAGTAATTTTTCAGAATTATCTCCAATAAAAAACATTACGTTTGAAAACAGTCTGGTTACGCAAGGTGAAGGATTTTCCATTCAGATTGGGACTATTGCAAGATTTAACTCATTCAGATTAGGTCTTTCTTATCAAACACCAACGTGGTACAGTCTATGGGATGAAACATACCAATCTATAGATACAAAATCTGAGGATGTTGATGGTAATGTTTATCAGGACAAAATTGATCCAAAAGTAACTAATGTTTATCCAGAATATAAAATAACTTCTCCATCAATAATAACTGCAAGTACGGCATTTATCTTTGGAGAAATTGGCTTAATAAGCTTAGATATTATTAGCCAAGATTATTCTAAAATTAAACTAAAACCTACTAGAGATTTTTCTTTTTCTAACAATAAAATTAATACTAAACTAGCCAATTCACTTGATTTAAGATTAGGAACTGAATTCAGATTTAAAAAATTCAGTATAAGAGGAGGTTATCAAAGTTTTGGAAGTCCATATAAAGATTCTGAAATAATGGAAGATTACAGCACTTTTTCATTTGGATTTGGTTATGATTTTGGAGATACAGTTCTTAGCATATCAAATAAAATCTCTGAATCTAAAAGAAAACATCAATTATTTGACTCTGGCTTAACTGATTTAACTAAAATAGATTCTAATACTTCATCCTCAACACTTTCACTTATATTCAAATTCTAAAAGTCTTTTTTAAATGCCTTTATAATAAGTAATCTTTAATTATATTTGCAGTTGATATATTTTTCATGAAATACGATAAAATTTTTGAAGAGCAACTTAATTTAATTGGTGATGACCATCTCTCTTCATCTGCCAAAACCCCAATACGTGATGATGCATTTGACATTTCTGATTTAGAAAAAATTGAACTAATCAAAAAAGATGTTTATAATATTCTTGAAACATTAGGGATGGATCTTACTGATGATAGTTTAAAAGGTACACCTTCTAGGGTAGCTAAAATGTTTGTAAATGAAATTTTTGGAGGAATAAAACCTGATAATCTTCCTAAACCTTCAACATTTAAAAATAAATATAACTATCAGGAAATGTTGGTAGAGAAAAATATTACAGTTTATTCTACATGTGAACACCACTTACTTCCAATAGTTGGTAAAGCACATGTTGCCTACTATTCAAATGGATTAGTAATTGGACTTTCAAAAATGAATAGAATTGTAGAATACTTTTCAAAAAGACCTCAAGTTCAGGAAAGATTAACTATTCAGATAGTTAATGCACTACAAGAAGCTCTTGATACAGAAGATGTGGCATGTGTAATTGATGCAAAACACTTATGCGTTAATTCTAGAGGAATAAAAGATAAAGATAGTAGTACAGTAACAGCTGAATTTGGTGGTAAATTCAAAGACAAAAGTGTTAAAAGAGAATTTTTAGATTATATTCGTAACGAAAGTTCTCTATAGTACAAAAATGAAATCTGAATATTCTAAAGATTTAAAAATATACAACTCACTCTTAGGTAAAAAAGATTTATTTATTCCAATTGACAATAAAAATGTAGGAATGTATGTTTGTGGTCCTACAGTTTATAATAATGCACACCTAGGAAATTGCAGAACCTTTATTTCATTTGATTTAATTTATAGATACTTACAACACATAGGTTACAAAGTTAGATATATTAGAAATTTGACAGATGTAGGTCATTTAGAGAATGAAGATGATACTGGAGAAGATAAAATTTCTAAAAAAGCTAGGTTGGAAAAAATTGAACCAATGGAAGTAGTTCAAAAATACACATTAGATTTCCATAATATTATGGGAAAATTAAATACACTTTCACCAAATATTGAACCAACTGCTTCAGGCCATATTATTGAACAAATTGAAAGTATAAAACAAATTATTGAAACCGGATATGCTTATGAAAAAAATGGTTCAGTTTATTTTGATATTTTAAAATTCAATAAATCTAATACTTATGGAAAATTAAGTGGAAGAAAAATTGAAGAAATGATGAATCAATCTAGAATTTTAGATGGCGTTTCAGATAAAAAAAATCCTCAAGATTTTGCTTTATGGAAGAAAGCTGAAAAAAATCATATTATGTTTTGGAATTCACCATGGGGAAATGGATTTCCAGGGTGGCATCTAGAATGCACTTCAATGAGTAAAAAATACCTTGGTGACTCTTTTGATATACACGGAGGTGGAATAGATTTAAAATTTCCTCATCATGATTGTGAAATCGCTCAATCAGAAGCAATTAACGGAAATAATCCAGCTAAATATTGGATGCATACTAATATGCTGACACTAAATGGAAAAAAGATGTCTAAATCGATAGAGAACTTTATTTTACCGGATGAGATTTTTACAGGAAATAATAAAATTTTAAGTAAATCATTTAACCCTAATGTTGTTAAATTTTTTATTTATCAAGCACACTATAGAAATGTTTTAGATTTAAGTAACGAAGCTTTATTAGCTTCTGAAAAAGGCTTTAATAAGCTTATGGGTGGATATAATTTAATTTCTAATCTTGACAGCAATAATAATGATTCTGAGTTTGATATAGACAAATGGATCTCGAATTGTTATTCTAAAATGAATGATGATTTTAATACCCCAATGTTATTAGCTGAAATGTTTGACTGTATTAAGTTCATAAACAATGTAAATGTTAAATCTAAAAATCTGAACACAAAAGATAAAGAGAAAATAAAAAACACTTTTGATGATTTTCTTTTTCAAGTTTTAGGATTTAATAATGAAATTAAAATTTCAGATAGAACTGATTCGACAGACGAATTTATTACTTTACTAATTAAAATTCGTAATCAAGCTAGAGTAAATAAAAACTTTCAATTATCAGATCAAATTAGAGATGGTTTGATGGAATTAGGCATACAGTTAAATGATGATAAAGAAGATTCATCTTACAAATTTCTTTAATGAGAAAAATACTTGTATTTCCTTTCATTATAATAATAAAATTTTATCAAATCTTCATATCTCCACTTTTACCTTCGACTTGCAGATACTCTCCAACTTGTTCTGAATATTGTAAACAGTGTTTATATAAATATGGATTAATTAGTGGTAGTATTTTAGGGTTTAAAAGAATTATTAAATGTAATCCGTGGGGAGGAAAAGGTTTTGATCCTGTCCCATAAAAATCATATTATTTTATATATTTAATCAAAATAATTTTATGACATTTTTAAAAATAGATTGGTCTCCAAATGAAATATTCTTAAATCTAGGTCCACTAGCAATTCATTGGTATAGTGTGATGTTTATAATTGCCTTTTCGCTTGGTTATTATATAATTAAAAAAATATACCTTAATGAAAATAAATCAATTGAACTTATTGAGCCACTTTTTATTTATATAGTTTTAGGAACTTTAATTGGAGCAAGATTAGGTGAAGTTTTTTTTTACAATTGGGACTATTTTCAAAATAATTTAATCGAAATCTTTCTTCCAATAAAAAAGGACATAAGTAGCTCCCTTTTATTTGGAATAATTGATGGTTGGAAATTTGTAGGATATAGAGGATTAGCAAGTCATGGCGCAACAATTGGAATTATTATTTCGATGTTTATTTATAAATCAAAATTTAAATATGATTCCGTTTTATGGATTTTTGATAGAATTGTAATTCCTATTGCAATTGGGGGAATGTTTGTTAGAATTGGGAATTTTTTCAATTCTGAAATAGTTGGCAATTATACTGAATCTAACTTTGGGGTTGTGTTTTTAAATAGAGGAGAAATATTTCCTAGACACCCAGCTCAACTCTATGAAGCTATGGGATACTTATTGCTTTTTGTTCTATTATGGCAACTATATTGGAAAACTAATTTTAAAAACGATAAAGGTTTTCTATTCGGGCTTTTCTTAATTTGTTTGTTTTCTATAAGAGTATTAGTAGAATATGTCAAAGTAAGTCAAGGTGGATTTGAAGATTATTTAGGTTTTTTTAGTACAGGTCAATGGCTAAGCATTCCTTTTATTTTAATTGGAATTTTCTTTATGTTAAGGAGTAAAAAAGCCTAGTCTAATTATTTTTTTAGACTCTTTTTTAGCGTTTCATACATAACAGGTGTAGCAATAAAAACAGAAGAATAAGTTCCGACAATTACTCCAATTATTAAAGCAAACATAAATCCTTGAATTGATTCACCTCCAAATAAAAATATTGCTGAAAGTACTACCAGTGTTGTAAATGAAGTGTTTAAAGTTCTGCTTAATGTACTATTTAAAGCTGTATCAACTATTTTATTAAATTCCCATGACTTATTAATCAATCTGAATTCTCTAATTCTGTCAAATACAACAACCGTATCATTTAATGAATAACCTATAACTGTCAAAATAGCAGCAATAAATGCTTGGTTAATTTCCATATTAAATGGCATCCAATTATAAGCTATAGAAAATACCCCTAAAACAATTAACACATCATGAAATACGGCTGTTACAGCTCCCAAAGAATATTGCCAATTTCTAAACCTTAATAAGATATATAAGAATACAACTATTAAAGATCCGAAAATTGCTAAAAATGAATTTTTCTTAATGTCATCAGCTATAGTTGGGCCAACTTTGGAAGACGACATAATACCAACTATTTTATCATCTGCACCATTTACAAAATCTTCGTAAATTATATTTACAGGAAGGTGTTTCTTTAATGATTCAAACATCTTTTCTTGAATCTCTACATCAACTTCGGATCCTTCAACGTCTACCTTATAATTTGTAGTTATTTTTAATTGATTATCTGATCCATAGGTTTTTGCTTCAGCATTTCCAAAAACTTTAATAAGATCATTTTGAATGTCACTTTGATTGACATTATTTTCAAATCTAACCGTATAGGATCTTCCTCCTACAAAATCAACACCTTCATTTAAACCATTAGTAAAAAGTGAAAACACTCCTATTGTTAATAAAGACAAAGAAAGTACAAAAGCAACTTTTCTTTTTTGTAAAAAAGAAATACTTAAGTTTTTAAATAGATTCTTAGTCATATTGGTAGAAAAATTTAAATTTTTAGATTTTTTTAATCTAGCATCAACAAACATTCTTGTTATAAAAATAGCTGTAAACAAAGAAGTTGCAATACCAATTAAAAGAGTTGTAGCAAAACCTTTAATAGGACCTGATCCAAATATAAACAAGATTAAGGCAGTTAATCCCGTTGTTATATTCGCATCTAATATAGATGACAAAGCATTACTAAAACCATCACTAACCGATTGTTTAAGGCCTTTAGCTTTAGAAAGTTCTTCTCTAATTCTTTCAAATATAAGAACGTTAGCATCAACTGACATACCAATTGTTAAAACAATACCTGCAATCCCTGGTAAAGTAAGAACTGCCCCTAAACCTGCTAAAACCCCAAAAATTAATACAATATTTAATACAAGAGCAACATCAGCATACAAACCAGCTCTACCGTAATAGAATATCATCCATAATAGAACTAATAATAAAGCAATAATAAATGAGTTTACTCCTCTTTCAATATTTTCTTTTCCAAGAGAGGGGCCAACTACTTCAGATTCGATAATCTCAGCAGATGCAGGTAATTTTCCCGCTCTTAAAACATTAGCTAAATCAATCGCTTCATTTAATGTGAATTGACCTGAAATTTCAGACCTTCCACCTGAAATTGCTCCTTTAGAAACTCCTGGAGCAGAATATACTATATCATCTAAAACTATTGCTATATTACTTTTATCTTTATAAGCATTTCCTGTCATCTCTTCCCATTTTCTAGCTCCTTTACCATTCATTTGCATAGAAACTGTTGCCGCATTAGTTATATCATAAGACTGACTAGCATTAACTACTACACTTCCACTTAACGGAGGCTTATTATCTCTGTTGGATTTTATAGCATATAAATCGACTACTTTAGAATTTAAATCAGGTTTTCCAAATAAAAATCGAGTAAATCTTTTATCAGAAGGAAGTAATTGTCTTATTTCTGACATAGAAAGATATTCTTCAATTTTCTTTTGATCTTTAGCCAAAAATTGTGCTATAACTGGGCCTCCTTGATAACCTGTACCTACTAAATAATCAAATAATGGATTTTTTGAAGATGAGCTTATAGAATCATTAGCTTCAACATCAGCTAGAAGGTCATCGATTTTAGAAGATTCTTTATTTTCTAAATCAGAGATAGGCTCTAAAACTATATCTTTCAAAGCCTCATTAGCTTGAGATAAAAAAGTTAAAAATTGATCATTTTTTTCAGTTACCCAAAATTCTAATTGAGCTGTACTTTGAAGTAAGTTCTTAACCCTAGAAACATCTTTAGCTCCAGGAAGTTCAACACGAATCCTTCCAGAATTTCCTAATCTTTGAATATTAGGCTGCGTCACCCCAAACTGATCTATTCTTTTTCTTAAAACTTCAAATGCAGAAACAATAGATTCATCAATTTTTCTTTTGATAATTGGTTTAACCTCATTATCTGACATTTCAAAATTAATTTCATCACTTAAAGACCTGTTTGCAAATATATCTGGTGAAGCCAAACTAGAATTTCCTTTAATTATTTCAAATGCATTAAAAAATGATTCTACGTAAGTATCGTCTGATGATTTCTGTAATTCATCAGCATCATCAAGGGCTTTATTAAAAATAGGATCTCTTGTGTTTTCTGCTAAACCTTTTAAAATATCTTTTACTGAAATTTGTAAAGTAACATCTATACCTCCTTTTAAATCTAATCCTTTATTAAGTTCTTTAGATTTTGCGCTATTATAAGTAGTAAATCCAAATATACTTTCATCCGCAATTGAATCTAAATAATTAACATATTTATCCTCTCTAAGGTTTTCAAAATTTGTTTGTTGATCAGATATAGAACTTATTGAATATTCTAAAGCTTTATCTTCAACTCTAGAAGTTATGAAAGTAAATGAAATTTGATATAAGCTAACTAAGCCGAAACAAAAAGCAAAAAACTTTATTAGACCATTATTTTGCATACAATTATTTTTTAGAAAATTCTTTTTTAAAATCGAGCAAATATATGATTTACTTCAAGATAAAGCAATTCTTAATAAATGTTCAGATTAATAAGTTTATTAATTCTTTTATTTAGAGTGCTAAATTCATTTTTCTTACAGCTTCAGCGCTTTCACTAAATTTCACCTTTTCCTGATCATTTAGATCAATATTAATAATCTTCTCACAACCATTTTTACCAATTACACAAGGTACTCCTATACAAATATCATCTTGATTATATTCACCATCAAGAAACACTGAGCATGGAATAATTCTTTTTTCATCATTAAGTATTGATTTCACAAGAAAACCAACAGAAGCACCAGGAGCATACCAAGCTGATGTGCCAAGTAATTTTGTTAAAGTTGCACCTCCCACCATTGTATCTTGAGAAACTTTTTCTAATTTCTCTGATGAAATTAGCTCTGAAATAGGAATTCCATTATAACTCGCTAATCTAGTAAGCGGAATCATTGTTGTATCTCCATGCCCTCCAATTACCATTCCATGTATATCATTAGCTGGTCTTTCTATAGCTAAAGACAAATATGTCTTAAACCTTGAACTATCTAATGCACCTCCCATTCCAATTACTCTATTCTTTGACAATCCCGTTGATTTCAAGGTTAAATAGGTCATTGTATCCATAGGATTCGATACTACTATTATAATTGCCTCACTTGAATGCTTTAATATATTTTCTGAAACATTTTTAACAATTCCTGCATTAATTTCTATTAACTCTTCTCTAGTCATTCCTGGTTTTCTTGGAATACCAGATGTTATTACAACAACATCACTATTTGCGGTTAATGTATAATCTCCTGTAGTTCCTACTATTTTAGTTCCAAACCCTAATGTTGTTGAAGTTTGCATCATATCCAGTGCTTTTCCTTCAGCAAATCCTTCTTTAATATCCAAAAGAACAACTTCACTAGCAATAGATTGTGATGCTATAACATCAGCACATGTTGATCCTACATTTCCTGCTCCAACTATAGTAACTTTCATATCTTTTTTAATTATAATTAAACATCAATATTTGCATAAGTTGCATTTTTCTCAATAAATTCTCTCCTTGGAGGAACTTCATCTCCCATTAACATTGAAAATACTCTATCAGCTTCAACAGCATTATTGATCGTTACTTTTCTAAATGTTCTAAACTCTGGATTCATTGTGGTTTCCCATAATTGAATAGCATTCATTTCTCCAAGACCTTTATATCTTTGTATTGAGCAGCCTTGACCTAGTTCCTCCATAATCTTATCTCGTTCTTGATCATCCCAAGCATATTGTTTTTTCGCTCCTCTTTTGACTAAGTACAAAGGTGGAGTTGCAATATAAATATTTCCATTTTCAATTAACTCTTTCATATACCTAAAAAAGAAAGTTAAAATAAGAGTTGCTATGTGACTACCATCTACATCAGCATCACACATAATAACTACTTTATGGTATCTCAATTTTTCAACATTTAAAGCTTTACTATCTTCTTCTGTTCCAATAGTAACTCCTAGTGCAGTGTAAATATTAATAATTTCTTGATTTTCAAATACTCTGTGTTGCATGGCTTTTTCCACATTTAGAATCTTGCCTCTTAAAGGCAAAATAGCTTGGAAGTTTCTATCTCTGCCTTGTTTAGCCGTACCACCTGCAGAATCACCCTCAACTAAAAACACCTCACATAAAGCTGGATCTTGTTCAGAACAATCTGATAACTTACCAGGTAAACCACCTCCACTCATTACGGTCTTTCTCTGAACCATTTCACGAGCTTTTCTAGCAGCATGTCTAGCTTGAGCAGCTAGAATAACCTTTTCAACAATTATTTTAGCATCACTAGGGTTTTCTTCTAAGTAATTTTCCAGCATTTCAGAAACTGTTTGAGAAACTGCTGAATTAACCTCCCTATTACCTAATTTAGTTTTAGTTTGACCCTCAAATTGAGGTTCAGCAACTTTAACCGAAATAATTGCTGTAAGACCTTCTCTAAAATCATCTCCAGCAATGTCAAATTTCAATTTATCTAACATACCAGATGAATCAGCATATTTTTTTAAAGTAGAAGTCAAACCTCTCCTAAATCCAGCAAGATGGGTGCCTCCTTCGTGTGTGTTAATATTATTTACATATGAATGTAAATTTTCAGTATAAGAAGTGTTGTAAATCATAGCTACTTCAACTGGAATATCATTTTTTTCACCTTCCATTGAAATCACATCTGAAATTAAAGGCACTCTGTTTTCATCCAAAAACCTAATAAATTCTTTTAAACCATCTGTAGATTCAAAAATATCTTCAACAAATTCACCATCAACTTTTGTTCTCTTATCTATTAGAGAAATAACTATCCCTTTATTTAAAAAAGATAATTCACGCATTCTATTAGCTAAAGTTTCATAACTATATTCATGTAATTCTTTAAAAATAGAGATATCGGGCTTGAAAGTAACTTCAGTTCCCTTTCTATCAGTAGTTCCATCAGTTTTTGCAGGATATAAAGCTTTTCCTTTTTCATATTCTTGAATCCAGATTTTTCCTTCACGATAAACTTTTGCGGTTAAATGTTCTGATAAGGCATTAACTACCGAAACTCCAACGCCATGCAATCCTCCTGAAACTTTATATGAATCTTTATCAAATTTTCCACCAGCTCCAATTTTAGTCATTACAACTTCTAAAGCCGAAACCCCCTCTTTTTTATGAATTCCTGTTGGAATTCCTCTACCATTATCATCAACAGTTACAGAGTTATCTTCATTAATTGAAACGTTAATTCTGTCGCAATGACCAGCCATTGCTTCATCAATAGAATTATCAACAACTTCATATACTAAATGATGTAAACCTCTAAGTCCAACATCTCCAATATACATTGAGGGACGCATTCTTACATGTTCCATTCCTTCTAAAGCTTGTATACTGTCAGCCGTATACTGTTCTTTGTTTATTTCTTCACTCATTATATAAGATTTTTTAATAAAATTTTACTTAAAACAAATATAATAAATTCACAAGCGTATCAGAAAAATTTACAGATATGAAAAGCCTTAAGTTATCAACAATTTAGGGCTAATAAACAATAATAATTAGTAAGAATCTAAATGAACATTTGAGACTGATCTTCCCGATGGATCATTCATGTTTTTAAAGGATTTATCCCATTCTAAAGCAATAGGAGTGCTACAGGCAACTGAAGGAACAGATGGAACTGTTTTTGCGGCAGATTCAGAAGGAAAATGTTTTTCAAAAATTGATCTATAAAAATACTCTTCTTTGGACATGGGAGTTTGAAAAGGGAATGTAAATTTTGCATTGTCAAACATATCATTAGACACATTTTCTTCAACTAGTTCTTTTAAACTATCAATCCAATCATAACCCACTCCATCACTAAACTGCTCTTTTTGCCTCCAAGCTATAGCTTTCGGTAAATAAGATTCAAACGACTTTCTTAAAACCCACTTTTCCATCCTATCTTTATTTATCATTTTATCTTTTGGATTAATTCTCATTGCAACATCAATAAATTCTTTATCTAAAAAAGGAACTCTTCCTTCAATTCCCCAAGCTGCTAAAGACTTATTAGCTCTTAAGCAATCATATTGATAAAGTTTATCAAGTTTTCTTACTGTTTCTTTATGAAACTCTTCTGCGCTAGGAGCTTTATGAAAATATAAGTATCCTCCAAATATCTCATCCGCACCTTCACCTGAGAGAACCATTTTTATACCCATAGACTTTATAACTCTTGCCATTAAATACATTGGTATTGAAGCTCTTATAGTAGTAACATCATAGGTTTCTAAATGAAAAACAACATCTTTAATCGCATCTAAACCCTCTTGAATTGTAAAAGTGACTTCATGATGAATTGAACCTATGTGTTCAGCAACTAATTTAGATGCTTTTAAATCTGGGGATCCTGCTAAACCTACGGCAAAAGAATGTAACTGAGGATACCAAGCTGCTTTTTGATCGTCAGATTCAATTCTATTTTTTGAATATTTTTTTGCTAAGGCAGAGGTTATAGAAGAGTCTAACCCACCAGATAGAAGCACACCATAAGGAACGTCACTCATTAATTGTCTATGAACAGCATCTTCTAATGCATTTTTTAAAGAATTTAAATCTGTTTTATTATTAGATATAGATTCATAATTCATCCAATCCCTTTGGTACCATTTCACTAATTTAGAATCACGACTAAATAAAAAATGTCCAGGAGGAAAAATCTCAATTTTATTACAAACACCCTCCAGGGCTTTTAACTCTGAAGCGACATAAAACGTACCAAACTTATCCCAGCCCATGTAAAGTGGAATAATACCCATATGATCCCTTGCAATTAAATATTCATTGTTTTCTTCATCATACAATACAAATCCAAATATTCCATTTAAGTCATCTAAGAAATTAATTCCTTTTTCTTTATATAAGGCCAATATAATTTCACAATCAGAATTTGTTTGGAATGCATATTCAATAGATAACTTTTCTTTTAAAAGTCTATGATTATAAATTTCTCCATTTGCTGCCAAAATCAAATTCTTGTCATGACTAAATATTGGTTGATTTCCAGATGCCGGATCTACAATTGCTAAACGCTCATGGGCTAATAAAACATTTTTACCACAATGTATTCCGCTCCAATCTGGACCCCTATGTCTAACTTTTTTAGACATTTCCAAGATTTGTGATCTTAGAAAATTTGAATTTTGTTTAATATCCAAAGCACATACTATTCCACACATATTAATAATTTAAATGCAAATATGAATAAATAATATAAATATGTAATGTATATATACAATATTAATTACATTATTATAGTTATTTATATTTTTTATACATAAACTGTAATTAAAATATAAAAAAATATAAAAATTCTATTAAAATTGAAAGATTTAGTAAATTGTGTTTTTATTTATTTCAAATAATTCAATGTCAAAACCAATAGTTTATTTAGATAAAGTAAATATTAAACAGAATGACAAGATCATTTTATCAAATATAAGTTTATCAATTAATAAAGGAGAATTTGTATATATGATTGGGAAGACTGGAATTGGCAAAAGTAGCTTACTAAGAATTTTATATGGAGATCTTAAAATCGGAGAAGGAGAAGCTAATGTCATGGGTATAAATTTGAATAAAATTAAAGATAAAAAAATACCTTATTTAAGAAGAAAACTTGGAATTGTTTTTCAAGATTTCAAACTTTTGTCAGATCGTTCAATTGAAAAAAACTTAATTTTTGTACTAAAAGCAACTGACTGGAGAAATTCATCAGAAATTGGAGTTAGAATTGAAGAAGTATTAAAAATGGTGAAACTTAAGGATGTAAGAAATAAGTTTCCTCACGAACTTTCTGGTGGTGAACAACAAAGAGTAGCAATAGCCAGGGCTCTTCTTAATAAACCAGAACTAGTATTAGCTGATGAACCAACAGGAAATCTAGACCCAGCAACAAGTATTGAAATCATGCAACTTTTAAAAGACATTCATAACGATGGGACTACTATTCTTATTGCCACGCACGATTATGAAATTATTTCAAAATTCCCAGCTAAAACAATTCGTATTGAAAAAGGAAGGCTTTTTGAACTCTCAGAAAAGACGAATTCTAGTCATTAATAAAATTTCTTTTTCTTTGGTTTTCGTCTAAATAAATTTTTCTTAATCTAATAGTTTCAGGAGTAACTTCAACATATTCATCTTTTTGAATATATTCCAAAGCTTCTTCAAGACCAAAAGTAATTGGTGGAGCCAACTTCACTTTATCGTCTGTTCCAGAAGCTCTTACATTTGATAACTTTTTAGTCTTAGTTACATTAACAACTAAATCATCACCTCTAGAATTTTCCCCAATTACCTGACCAGTATAAATAGCTGTACCTGGATGAATAAAGAACTTTCCTCTATCTTGAAGCTTATCAAGAGAGTAAGGTATAGCTGTCCCTTGTTCCATAGAAATTAGAGAACCTGTTAATCTTCTTGGCATTTCTCCTTTAAATGGCTGAAACTCTAAAAACCTATGGTTCATAATTACTTCACCAGCAGAAGCAGTTATCAAAAAGTTTCTTAATCCAATTATTCCCCTAGACGGAATTATAAACTTACATAACATTCTTAATCCTTTACTATCCATACTTACCATCTCTCCTTTTCTTATAGCTACCATTTCAATTGCCTTACCAGAAACATGTTCTGGAATATCAATAACTAACTCTTCAACTGGTTCTGATTTAACTCCATTAATTTCTTTTATTATAACCTGAGGCTGACCTATTTGTAGCTCGTAGCCTTCTCTTCTCATTGTTTCTATTAAAACAGATAAATGCAATACACCTCTTCCAAATACTAAAAACTTATCAGCGGAGCCAGTGTCCTCTAATCTCATTGCCAAATTCTTTTCTAGTTCTTTTTCTAACCTCTCTTTTATATGTCTAGATGTAACATATTTACCTTCTTTTCCAAAAAATGGTGAATCATTTATAGTAAACATCATACTCATTGTAGGCTCATCAATGTTTATTGTAGGTAAAGCATCTGGAGATTCAAAATCAGCAATTGTATCACCTATTTCAAAACTATCTAACCCGACAACAGAACATATATCTCCCGCTTCTACTTTTTCTACTTTACACTTTGCTAAACCATCAAACAAATTCAATTCCTTAATCCTAGATTTAACTATACTTCCATCTCTTTTAACTAAACATACATTTTGACCCTGTTCCAAAACACCTCTTTGTAATCTTCCAATAGCAACCCTTCCAGTAAATGAAGAATAATCCAAAGAAGTAATAAGCATTTGAGTATTTCCTTCTAATATTTTAGGGCTTGGAATGTGTCTAATGACCGCATCCAATAATGGCTCAATAGAATCTGTTTGATTTTTCCAATCATCAGACATCCAATTGTTTTTTGCAGAACCATAAATTACAGGAAAATCTAATTGCCATTCTTCAGCATCCAACTCAAACATTAAATCAAAAACAGATTCATAAACCTGATCCGGAGTACAATTTTCTTTATCAACTTTATTTACAACAACTAACGGCTTAAGTTTAAGTTCTAATGCTTTTTGTAAAACAAACCTTGTTTGAGGCATTGGACCTTCAAAAGCATCTACAAGAAGTAAAACTCCATCAGCCATATTTAACACTCTTTCTACTTCACCACCAAAATCAGCATGACCAGGTGTATCAATAATATTAATTTTTGTGTCTTTATAATTAACAGAAACATTTTTCGATACTATAGTAATTCCTCTTTCTTTTTCTAAATCGTTATTATCTAAAATAAGTTCACCAACTTCCTTGTTATCTCTAAATAACTTACAATGATGCAAAATTTTATCAACAAGCGTAGTTTTTCCATGATCTACGTGAGCAATTATTGCAATATTCCTGATAGAACTCATAATTTCTGTAATTTCGCGCAAATGTAAGGTCTTTTTAGATACTATTGGCTCTAAAGTATTTTAACTTGATATTATTATTTAATTTAGCTTAAATTTATTTTTAAATATGATTGATAAAATCAAAAATATAAAAAACCTAGAGTCAGGGAATTTCTTTTTAATAGCAGGCCCTTGTGCTATTGAAGGAGAGGAAATGGCATTTCAAATTGCAGAGAAAATATTGGAAATTACTAATAAACTTAAAATTCCATTTATTTTTAAAGGAAGTTTTAAAAAAGCTAACAGAAGCAGAATTGATAGCTTTACTGGCATTGGAGATGAAAAAGCCCTAAACATTTTAAAAAAAGTAGGAGAAAAATTAAACATTCCTACTACAACTGATATTCACGAAATAAAAGATGCAAATTTAGCTGCTAATTATGTTGATATTCTTCAAATACCTGCATTTCTAGTAAGACAAACCGATCTTTTAGTTGCAGCTGCCAAAACTGGAAAATATGTCAATTTAAAAAAAGGTCAATTTATGAATGCGGAAAGCATGTCTTATGCAGTTAAAAAAGTTCAAGATTCTGGAAATAAAAATATTCTATTAACAGAAAGAGGAAACATGTTTGGTTATCAAGACTTAGTAGTAGATTATAGAGGAATACCTGTTATGAAGAAATTCGCACCTGTAGTTTTAGATGTAACACATTCTTTACAACAACCTAATCAATCTTCAGGAGTCACTGGCGGCAGACCAGAAATGATTGAAACCATAGCCAAAGCTGGAATAGCAACAGGTGTAGATGGAATTTTTATTGAAACTCATTTTGATCCAAAAAATGCAAAAAGTGATGGAGCAAACATGTTAAATATTAATAATTTAGAAGATCTTTTAATAAAATTGGTTAAGCTTAAACAAATTACTAATTCCCTTTAGCTAAAAAATAAAAATCAAATTAATATATTTGCTCTTGCAAATAATTGTTCATTGAAAATAAATTGGGGTCGACTGGTTTTGACAGCGAGTCCGATTAAATGGTAAGCAGATCGAGCGCTGGGCTACAGCTCGTTAATATCATAGCACCAAACTTTAAATGGCGAAAATAATTACGCTCTTGCAGCTTAATAACTGAATTATAGTAAGTTAAAGCCTTGTCCCGCTAGGCGGGAAAGTGAGATGTCTCAGAATAGCCCTTGTTGACGGCAATTCATATTGAGACACCATTAAAGTCAACATAGGAATCCTAAGGCTTTGGTAGGGTTTTAAAATAAAAAAGATAAGTAATATTTGGGCCGTTTTCAGTCAGAATATTATCGAAAATTAATTGAAAACTAAATCTGTAGAAAGCTATTTCATCGCTTGTTTGGACGAGGGTTCGATTCCCTCCGACTCCACAAATACCCTTGTAAGTCATTGATTTACAGGGGTTTTTAATTTTGGTTGCCTGAATCGTTGCCTTTACTACTTTTAACTATCACTAAGTTATAACAAAAAAACAAAAAATCTCAATACTTAGAATTATTTAATTAAGCCCATTTCTTTAATTTGATTTGCAACATCTAAAATAGATTCTTCAGCCGGTCTTGGATTCCAACCTAGGACATCTTTAGCTTTAGAGGATTTGCTCAAACTTCTTACTTTTCCCATAAAAGGAACAGTAATCTTTAGCTCTTTATTAAAATTAGCTAAAAATTTGGCTACCCAAAGTGACACACTTATTTTTGGTGCTTTTTTAAATCCGTTATCTCTCAGTATTTTTGCAATTTCTTTATACGACAAATCTTTTTCAGATAACGCAAATCTCTCTCCATTGCTGGATGCATTTTGCATTGCAAGAATATGTGCAGTTGCAACATCTCTTACATCTACATATCCAAACTGCATAGGAATAGCTACAGGCATCTTACCGGTAACTACCATTTCTATTGCTTTGTTTGATTCACCTAAATCTCCTGTCAAAGTGGGACCGGTTACAAGTGCAGGATTAATAACTGCTAATTCAAAAGGATTTCCGTGTTCATTAACAAAATCCCATGCAGCTTTTTCAGCCAAAGTTTTACTTTTAGCATAAGAATTGATTTTACGACATTCAAGGTCTGACCAATCAGTTTCATCAAAATACTCTTTATCTTCATCAGTTTCTATAATAGCGGCAACAGATGATGTTAATACTACTTTCTTGATGTTATGTTTCTTTGCAAATTTAAATGCTCTCTTAACTCCAGCAACAGCAGGTTTTACAAAAAAATCGTCGTCATGTGCTTGCACAGAAAGTGGAGAAGCAATATGGAGAAGATAATCACAACCTTGCATACCTTCATCCCATCCATCATCTTCAGTCAAGTTAAAAATGAATAGATTTAAGTTTACAGTGGGAGTGTTTTTATTTTTAAGTGCATTAAAGATTTCGTCTTTTCTTTTTGGAGATCTTAAAGATCCGTTAACTGCATAGCCTTGATTTAGAAGTTGATCAATGCAATGAAGTCCTATAAAGCCAGTTGCTCCTGTTACTAATACTTTTTCCATATATTAAAATTAACTCAATTCTTAGTGCAATCAAAATAGACAAACTTTTGAGAGCTTCTATTAACTGAATTAACAACCGATGATATGCCTATGGTTTAGTTATTGAATTGATCGTTGGGGTCCTACCTTCAAACCCCCTTTTATAGACTCCGTAAATACTTTTTATCTACATAAAAAGTGCCAAAAGGGATTACAGAAGCTAGCGTTACAATTCCCATAGTTTTTAGATTCCATTTCATTTGCTTTTGAATCAAAATTGCCAAAAGAATATAGCCAATAAATAAAATTCCATGTGGCATTCCAAGCATTTTTACATACGATTCATCTCCATGAAAATATTTAATTGGTACTGCAATAAAAAGAAGCAATAAATAGGAAATCCCCTCTATAAAACTAATAAGTCTGAACGCGTTTCTCACAATCTAAATATAAGAATTGTTAAAATAAGACTCATAATTCTGATTCTTCTAATTAGGAATACTTTTTATAATTTCTGTATTTCTCCAAACACGCACATAGTCAATCTGAAAATTACTAGGAAGATCTGTTACACTTGGAAGTCCATCCCAAGCTTCCATTATCTCAGCATCAAAAATAATATGAAGTGGCCTATTGAAAAAATCGTTTTTTCTTCGAAAAACTTCCTTTCCATCAAGATACCAAACCAATTCAGTAGGTGTCCATAGTAAACCATAAGTATGATAGTCAGAATAAAATTCATAAGGCACTTTTAATTTTGTATATCGATTTTCTAGATTGTATTTTCTATTATTCACCAATGATTCAACATATGGGGTTTGATAACGATGAACAGCCGCATAATACGCTCTTTCATTTTCCTTATTACTTGCTTTGCCAAATATTTCGAATATATCTATCTCTTCAGAAAATTCTCCTTCTTTATATTTTGTTGATTCTTCCAAGGGGTCATAAAGCCAAAAAGCATTGCATACGCCAGCTGACATTGATTTTGCTCTAGCTTCATAATATCCATAGTAACTCCTTTTTTTACTTTTTACAATGGCAGTGCTAAACTTGTCATAACCTCTAGCTTTATTTTCGGCACTAACTTTTTTTGGATTTAGAGCTCTGGCAATCAATTGTAGAGCTCCCCTTTTGACCTTTACATTTGATCTAGAAAAAAAGGATGGTTTTCTTCCAAGCCAAGCTGGATTAAAATCCCACCATTTATTTTGGTCTAATTTGTTTGTATTAAATTCATCACTGAATAATGTATCGAATTTCCATTCATTTCCTAATGGACAAATAGGTTTAATAAAATCCTGTGCTAATAATTGAGCAAATGATACTATTACGGCAAAGAATAATATTGTTTTTTTTATCATTTTTTTCATTAGATTTCATAGATGTTTTTTGAGTTTAATTTTATAGATTTCAACTGATTAATTCCATCTACAGAAATAGTCCAAACAATAAAGAT